>VFQN01000237.1_pt1 | contig 114016 bp, 99 predicted proteins | sample 3512371 | NCBI WGS metagenome assembly VFQN01 (sample SAMN10412370, study PRJNA504923) | tailings metagenome | isolation source: Replicate 2 from Balatoc abandoned mine | place: Philippines: Itogon, Benguet | collected 2017-08-28 | reverse complement strand
TTCAAACATACGTTCAAATCGATCCCGCTCGAAGAAGAGATCATCGACGATCACACAGGCGAACGGAACGTGGGGACTGGGCAGCGCTTACAGCCGATCTCGCGAGCGGTTGAGATGCATGATACAGGATCGAGCGCCGTGGATCAGAAGCCGACGCGTGTAGTTGTTCCCGCGCTTGCTGATGCCCCGCAGGATTGTCTTCCCGCCTGTAGATTGCTGTCGTGGCACCAGACCGAGCCACGCCGCCATGTTGCGCGCCTTCTTGAACTGTCTGGCATCACCAGCAGATGCGAGAAGCGCAGTCGCCCCGAGCGGGCCGATCCCCGGAACCGACATGAGGCGCCGGGCTCGTTCGTCCTTTGCGGCAAGTCCCTCGATCTCTTTGGTCACCTCCTTGATGCGCTCTTCGGAGCGCTTGAGATCTTCGAACAGATCATTCAGCAAGCGGCGCATGGTCGGGGTCAAATCGTTCTCAACGTCGGCAATCACGCGAGGCAGATCCAGCTTGAAAGCCCCCGCTCCTTGCCGCATCGCGACGCCGTGCTCGAGGCAGAAGGCTCGCATCTGGCAGATAAGGCGCGTCCGGTTTCTCACCATCTGATCGCGAATGCGATGCAAAGCCTGGATATCGACTTGGTCGGGCGTCTTGATCTCCACAAACCGCATCGTTGGCCTGGATACCGCCTCGGCAATGGCGGCGGCATCAATCGTATCGTTCTTGTTCGACTGTACGTAAGGCTTCACAAACTGGGCAGGAACGACCCGCACCGAATGGCCCATGGCCTGCAGCTTGCGTGCGAGCCACTGTGAACCAGGGCAGGCCTCCATGCCGACGATCGCAGGGGCCGCTCGCCCGAAGAAGGCCAGAACAGTCTCTCGCCGGAACTTGGCTGTTTGAATAATCTGCCCCGACGTGTCTGTTCCGACGACGTGGAAGATGTTCTTGCCCAAATCGACACCGTAGATGGCGGCGTCACGCGGCTTATTGCGGTTCTTCATTCCTCTCCTCCTTTGTCAAAGCCACATTCTCCGGCAGGAGGACGGGGCGAACCATCCCATTAATACTGAGCCCTTCTCGGAAGCGAGCGTGCGTGGAGCACGTACGCTCGCAGCTTCCCGTGTCGGAGCGGCGTGCGTGTGCGGTCGTCGGCCAGCCGAGGGCTACGCAGCGCCGAATGCCGAAGGTGCGTGATGACGAAGCGGCACTGACAGAGGCGATCATTCGCCTCGCCAAGCAGTATGGCCGCTATGGCTACCGGCGCATCCGCGCGCTGCTCGTTGCCGAAGGTTGGCGCGTGAGCGTCAAACGCGTCCATCGTATCTGGCGCCGGGAAGGGCTGAAGGTTCCCAAGAAACAACCGAAACGCGGCCGCCTCTGGCTCAACAACGGGTCGTGCATCCGTCTGCGACCGGAGCGGCCCAACCATGTGTGGAGCTACGACTTCGTGCAGGATCAGACTGAGGACAAGCGATCGTTCCGGATGCTCACCGTGATCGACGAGCACACGCGGCGCTGCCTGGCGATCATCGTCGCGAGACGGCTCAAGTCGGATGACGTGCTCCACTGCCTGACCGATCTCATGAGCGAGCACGGCCCACCGGAGCACATTCGTTCAGACAATGGCCCCGAGTTCGTTGCGAAGCGCGTGCGCTCGTGGCTCGGCAGGATCGGCGTCAAGACGCTCTACATCGAGCCTGGATCGCCATGGGAGAACGGCCACTGTGAGAGCTTCAATTCCAAACTCCGCGACGAATTGCTGGCAAGTGAGCAGTTCTCGACGCTGCACGAGGCGCAAGTTCTGATCGAGCGATGGCGACGCCACTACAATGCCGTCAGGCCGCACTCATCGCTCGGCTATCGGCCACCGGCACCAGAAGCGATCTTGTCGCCAGCATCCGATCTCGCCTACGCTACGCTCCGGCCAGACCAGATGCTGGCCGATAGCGGCCCGACTCTAACTTAATTCCTGGCATCGCGACGAGGGGCAGGCCAGATTTCCTACAGCTTCCTCGACAGTATCCTGTCAACGGCGCCGAAGGCTACTTGCCAGGCTGCGCCGCATGATCCGAGGTCTGCACCATCGCGTTGGATCTGGACGTCTCGGTGGCTACGCGACTCATGCCGCTTGGCTTGAGGACAACCCTCGGCTCAGCAACGGCGCCCTGGTTTGCCCAGGCGGTCGGCAATGGCCTTTCGGCACCAGCCAGCCGCCTCTGGAAGGACCATTGGCAACGCGCAGCGTGATCGCCGGCCCTGCCGCCTAAACACACATCACCTCTGCTTCTCGACCATCACGATGAGCTTTCGTCGTGCCGCATGGCGGAGCGCTTGGACAACCTTGAAGACGACGGAATTGCACAAAGTCGTGTTCGTCGCGTCAAGATCACGGGCGCGCATCACCCGCCCGGCAAGGGCGCGGGTCGTCAGCTCGAAACCATCCTGAAGCTGCAGGGCGCAGAGGTCGGCGATCTCACCTTGCCGGAAGAAACCGTAGCTTACGACGTAGCGCGCGCGCTGCTTCTCGCCGTCGGTGACCAATCGCAGCGTTGCATTGACATGCGGCAGTTCGTGTTTGGCCTGCTCGATCTGCGCCTGATACGCCGTGATCCGACCGTGGATCTCCGCCCGCTCGTCTCTCAACGCCTTGACCATGAGGTCATCTTCCATGCCCACATAAAAGTCTCAATCGACCTTGCAAACCAATCCGCAGAGTGGAGCGCTTGCTCCATAATGCCGCTGTCGTGGGTCACTTGGGGTGTGAAGCGATTGCTTGAAAATCACTTACTCCGGGCGTTGGCACTGCGTTTCCTGAGAATTGGCCAACGGACCACTGCACCATTGGCGACGGCGTGGGAACGCTTTCGGTCGCCGGTGCTCCTGCAGATGGCACGGGAATGGGGATGTCGCCTTGCATGTTGCCGCCACTTGCGACAGGTACACCCGGGGGCTGGGCGTCGGGCAAGGGCGAATTGGCCGACTGTTCTATTGTATGTCCTGAAGGCGCGCCGCCGCCTTTGCCGTCTATTGTTGCTCGCTTATTGGCGGCACTACTAACTATGGGTACACCCGCAAGAACGATCCGTTCTATCTTGGTTGGAGCAGTAGCTGAAAAGACGAGCGAAAAATTTTCATCGCGCATCAGGCGCACCAACAAGTCGTGAAGGCGGCCTCGTAGTCGCACTGAAATGCGGTATGCCGGAGACTTGTCAATGCTCCCCGCAATGGTGAAGCCCTCATGCTTGGCCAGATGAGCGAGGACTTCGTCGAGTGTTGCGTCTAGAGCCACGATTTGAAGCTCACCCCCAGCCATGCGTGATATAGTAACCACACCGGCATGAGCCGCAGACGTAGCTACGAGGAGGATCGACAATAAGGAAAGCCAGAGCCACTTCAGCAAGTGTGTGCTCCATCGTTCGCTGAGATTTCGCCCGCCGTCACCATCGGGTCTGGCTCGGGCCCAACCGAGCTTGACTAATTCACTTGTCGGCTCTGGCGCGGGCCGACGATTTCCGCGCCTGCTCGCTCGAACCCGGGGACACCCGTCCCGGTTACTGGCCAGCGCTGGCAATGTTCGACGGATGGCCGACGATGGCAGAGTTTCCGGCTATCGTCCATCCTACTGCACCCCGGCCGATGCCGGCCCACGTTGGCACGCCGTTCGCCATCCGGAACTGCCCGACCGCGCTGGTTAACGCATTGTACCAGAGGATGTCCGACGTTCCATTGCCGTTATAGTCGCCGGTTCCAGCGATCGCCCAACCAGAAGAGCCGGTGCCGATGTTGGCCCAAGTCGGCACCCCGTTCGCCATCCGGAACATGGCCACTGCGCGGCTTGACGCATGATACCAAAGGATATCCGCTGTCCCGTCGCCGTTGAAGTCGCCAGTCCCGGCTATCGACCAGCCTGCGCCACCCGTGCCGATGTTGACCCACGTCGGCACGCCATTCGCCATCCGGAACATGCCCACTGCGCGGCTTGACGCATGATACCAAAGGATATCCGTCGTTCCGTCGCCGTTGAAGTCGCCGCTGCCTGCAATCGACCAGCCTGCGCCACCCGTACCGATGTTGACCCATGTCGGCACCCCATTCGCCATCCGGAACATCCCGACCGCGCGGCTCGACGCGTTGTACCAAAGGATATCCGCGGTGCCGTCGCCGTTGTAGTCGCCGGTTCCGGCGATCGACCAGCCTGCGCTACCCGTACCGATGTTGACCCACGTCGGCACGCCGTTCGCCATCCGGAACTGCCCGACCGCGCGGCTCGAAGCGTTGTACCAGAGGATGTCGGAGGTCCCGTCGCCGTTGAAGTCGCCGACGCCGACGATCGACCAGCCCGCGCCACCCTGGCCAATGCCAACCCAAGTCGGCACGCCGTTCTGCATCCGGAACATGCCCACCGCAGATGTCGATGAATTGTACCAGAGGATGTCCGATGTCCCGTCGCCGTTGAAGTCGAACCGCGCGCGCGCGTTGGGGCCGGTCGGTATCGTGTAGTTGAGCGTGTAGTTGCCCACGTTGGCGCTGTAGCCGTCAACGGCAATATAATAAGTGGTGCCGGCTGTCGCCGCGAACGAGATCGAACTCGTCAAGACACCGCTGCTGACATCGTCATTGGAAGCGATCACGGACAGTGCATTGACCGACGATCCCGTGTACGCGGCCAACGTCGTGTCGAAGTTGCTGCCGATAGTGGTGAAGGTCGCTGTTCCCGTGGAGGCGGCCGTAAACTTGCACCAAACGGAGTTCAGAGGCGTCGACACAGTTGCATGATTGGGTTCGCCGCTCTCGCCCGTCGCAGAGGCGTTGCTGCCATTGATCGACCCGCTAGAGCCGACCAGTGTCCGAGCGCCGCCGAAGGCATCCGTGCACGCGCCGCCGGGATTGTTGACGGTCAGCGTCGCAGTACGAGTGGTGTTGCCGCTGCCGTTGGTCGAATTGGTGAAAGTGAGTGTCGACAAATAGGTGCCAATCGAAAGGCTGTTCACGCCAGCTGCGAGCTGCACAGTGACGCTCGTGCTGGCCCCGGCCCCGAGTGAGCCGGACGTCGGGCTCACGGTTGCCACGCCGGTATTGCTGGACGAGGCCGTCCAATTCATCGTGCCGCTGCCCGAATTCTGCACCGTGAAGGTGGTCGACGTCGGAGAGAATGGACCACCGACATTGCCAGACGACGCGAAGTTGCCACCTGGCGTAACCGCAAGCACAGGACCGCCTGCGCCCAGTAGTTGGTTCAATGCCAAGTCCACTCGGATGCGCGGCTTGGTCTGGGTTCCCCCGGAGCGCGTGTCGGCCACCGGAGTGCCCGTCGATTTCAGTGCATTTTCAATCTGGTCGACCGTCGCCGACGGGATACGCGAGCGGATCGCGGCGAAGGCACCCGCCACATGCGGCGCCGCCATCGAGGTGCCGTCCCATGAAGAATAACCGCCGCCGGGAACGGCCGAGTTTATCGAAGAGCCTGGGGCCAGAAGATCGACTACGGGAGACGAGTTGGAGAAAGGCGATATGACGTCCGATTTTGTTGTTGAGCCCACCGTAACAGCCGTTGAAATGCATCCAGGAGCACCAACCGCATTCGTGTAATAGCTGTTGCCCGACGAGATGACAGTGGCGACATTTGCAGCCTTCAGCTGATCAATAACGGTCTTTCGGGGATCGCTGTCGCAGGTACCCGGAATATTCCCGCCACCGAGGCTCATGTTAGCGGAAGCGATCGTCTCGGGGATTACGCCGACGCGGCTCAACACATGACTGAGGCCGGCAATCTGGTCCGATGGATATGTAAGTGCGCAGGGTGAAGGAATGTTAAAACTCGTGCAGGATGCGCCCGCGACTCTTGAGAAGACCTGCACTGCGAAAACCTTAGCCTCCTTGGCAACGCCGTTCGTGGGGTTGCCAGCGATCGTGTTCTTGCCGGCCGCAATGCCCGCAACATGAGTGCCGTGATCGCAGCCGTAGATCGAGGCCGAGCAGTTCGCCCCGGCTCCGGTTCCTGTCTGGCTTGATTGTCCATTGGGACAAACAGTCGTCGCTTCGGAATTGGTCGTGGAGAAACATGCCTCCTGAGTCACCTTGCCAGAGAGGAAGGGGTGCGACGACTGCACGCCTGTGTCGAGCACAGCGACGATCGTTCCTGCGCCGGTAGCATTATTCGAATAGGCTGAGGCCATACCAATCAGCGGCAAGCTTTCAGTGAGGGCCGGCGGCTGAGGCTTATCTTCCCAGAGCTTCGCAATCCTGCTATCGGTTGCAAGTGCCGCAAGCTCTGCGGCATTGACCGTCATTGCCATCATCGGGAAGTGGGAAATTTGTCGCGTCGACCAGCGGGCGGACTTCGCGGCGTCGCCACTGATGTAAGTCGAAAGCACATCCAGCTGTGCAATTTCGACCAATCGTCCCACGGACGCCAATCCGGCCGCCCCTTGTCGATACGACGCAGGGGGAATGGGCGCAGCGATTTCGACAATGACGCGCACCGAACCATCCCGGCTAAGCGTCGCTGTGATGCTATCGGCCTGCTGCGATTTGAGTCTCAATGCGGCGTCAACCTGTGCAGTGACGCTGCCCACGTTAAGCATCAGAGCAAATAGCAAAGCGGTGATGAAAAGGCTCAGAACCCGGGGAATATGTAGCGTGGGCATGCAACTCTCCAAATTTTGCGGCTGTTCCGACGCTTTACTAAAACTCGCCTCTGCCGCCGGCCACCAGCCGCGCGGATATTGCTTGACGCTCATCTAGTAGGGGGCTGCGGTACGTCCTCGTGTATCGAAATCACGTCGGCGCTCTTGCGCAACTCCGCCAGTGCCTCTGATGTTACAGTCAAGGCAAGCTGCGGTATGTTGGGGTATTTTCTTTCGACCGTGGCGCCCAATTTCGTTGCGGTTGAAATAATACGATCCTGCACCAAGGCTATCGCATTCTTGTCCGTCATCGCGTTTCTATCCAACCGTAAGGTTACGATCACGCGGTGCATTTTCTCGGCTTTCACTTCTCGCCGGAGCACGAGCGCGCTCTTTGCCGAGTCGGCCAGCCGCAGCGTCTGGCCTAGCCAACTCGGCGGGCTCGACTGTTCGACTGATGGGGCGGCTATTGGCCCCGCCATAATCGCGGAGCAGCACATTATCGGCAATATCAACGCTGCAATTGGCATCCGAATCGCGCCCAGACCTTGATCGACGTGCGCTTCGCGGAGTTCGCAATGTCAAACGACCATCCGCAAGTCCATAGAAACACGATGCTACAGATTGGAGCGAAAATACATTAATCCATTCTCAAATTAAAGCTCGAATTCGCGCCGAATAAACCACCTTGAGTTGTATTTTGGGAATCACTCGCCTTTCAAGCTGCGCGTAGTCCTCCTCAAATCGTGGGCGCGCGCGGGTTCGGGCTCGAATGCCATCGATTTCAGGCGAGAGCGCATATCCTGCGAGACCAGGCTGGCGTCCCCGCTGTTTCGGATCACCTCAGGCTTAATAAATACGATTAATTCGGTGCGCTTGCGGTCCATCTCTGTCTTACCGATAAGATCGCCGATCATTGGAATGCGATTGATAATAGGCACGGTTTTCTTGTCGGAATTGCTCTGCTCGTTGATGAGGCCGCCCAGCACAACCGATTGCCCGCTGTAGACGGCAATCGTACTGGCAATCCGGCGTTGGGATATCGTTGGAGTGAGCGTGCTGGTGGCCTGGCCGGAAACAGTTCCAGCCACCTGGCTGATCTCCTGCTCGATATCCATCGTGACCAGTCCGCTCGAGTTAACTCGCGGAGTAACCTTCAATATTACACCGGTTTCCCTGAATCGAATCGTATTGAGGATCGGCGCATCCGGGGTGATCGTGCTTTGTGCCTGCTGGGTCGCAATCGGCACCTCGTCGCCGACCTTCAGAACGGCGGACTGGTTGTCGACGACCACCAGTGACGGGGAGGACACGACCTTCACGTTCGTGATGCTCGCCAGGGCGTCCAGCACGACCTTCGGATCGACTAGGTTGCCGACCAGCAGATTGAACCCCGGGAACGACGGCGTCAGCGTTAGCGTCTCAGGAATTGTGCTGCCGGTATTGCCCGGGTGATAGCCCACCGAGCCCCGAGAGCCGCCATTGAATTTCAAATAGGCCTGAACACCGTATCGCAGGGCGTTGTTGAGCGTGACCTCGGCGATCGTGGCATTGATGAGCACCTGAAGCGGCGGTTTGTCGATCCGGCGCAGCGCCGCGAGGATCTTCTGGTAGTCGGCCTGCGAAGCCCGAATGAGGAGGGAGTTGTTGGCCTCGTCGGCGACGATCCTGACGTCGATCGGAGCAGTCGCCGGGCCAGTTGTCTGAGAACCCGTCAGCCCTCCGATGTCCGGGGGGCTCGCGGATCTTTGCCTCGCTGTCCCTGTTCGTGTGTCCGTACCGGTGGTCTGTTGCAGTCCAGGGGTGGTGGCCGCTTTTTGATCAAAGCCGCCAGGTGAACTCGCCGAGATCGCCTCACGCCCCGGAGCCACTTCCGCGCGGGCCGAGCGCTGTCGCCCGCTCCCCGTGCCGAAGGTCTCGTTCAGCACCGCCGCGATATCAATCGCTTTGCCGTTCTCGACCTGATAGACGAACAGTTGATCGCCGGCCGTGTTCGACTTGTCCAGACGACGTATCCAAGCCCCTGCCGTCTGCAGCGCTTCCGGGCGTCGCGCGAGCACCAGCACCGCATTGAGACGCGCGATGGGTTGGAAGCGGATCATGTTGGAAGCGAGCGTGTTCTGCTCGTTCTGCAAAAGGGTATTCAACTCCTGGATGATGACGTCGGGCGCCGCGTGCGCCAACGGGAAGATACCGGCCGACTGTCCCTTCAACCAATCGACGTCGAACATGTCGACGACATCGGCGATGACCTCGCGTTCTCGCGCGCTGCCGCGGATCAGTAGCAGGTTGCCGACAACCTCGGCGCGGGCGGAGCCTCCGCGCGCCAGAAAGCCATCGAGCAGCCTGATCATGGCCTCCGAGGAAATGTGGCGCAGCGGCATGATGGTCACGCCGTAACCAGGAGGCACGCCCAGGCTGCGATCGAGCGGACCGACGTGACCGATCTCTCCGGCCGCCGCCTCCCCTGCCGGGATAATGCGATAGCCGCCATTGCCGTCGCCGACCAGTGCCCCGTTGTTCAGCCGCAGCGCTGCCTCGAACACCTTGATCAACTCATCACGCGATACGGGCCTGCCGCTCGAAAGCGTCAATTGTCCCTGCACGCGCGAATCGAGCACGTAGGGGATACGCAAGGTGTCGCCCAGTACCGCCTTCGCAACGACGGCAACGTCGGCGTTGTCGAAATTTAATTGATACCCATCGGCGCCCCGACTTACGTCATTCCGTACGGCGCTGCGCGCACCGGTACCCTGCTGGATCGGAGATCGCGCATCCCCCGGATACAACTCGGCCTGCCTTGGCCCCGCTGCCGAGCCGGTCGCATTGGGCTGGCGCACGCGCGTTGCAAAGTGCGGCGACAGATCCGTTTCGCGAACATCGTCCAGCAGAGAATTCGACGGTCCCAATGGCTGCCCGCAGCCGGCATTGAGCAGGCAGAACATCACGACGACGAAAGCCGAGACCAGTCGTCGGAGTGCGCTCACGCCAGACATACCCCCCCCAAAAAGCACCAAATTCGCCCAGAACAATCCTTGGGCGTCACCCCCCACCACGACGTACGTCACCACTAGCCCGAGAAAGATCGAACCACATCAGGCCAGCGTCCATCCATCCAGGGGAAAGTGCCGAAGCTGGCGCCTTCTCGACGACAAATTGTGCTCAAGGGGCAAAACGGTCACAGGGGCCGGTTTTCCCTACAATCGGGACGTGTGGGGATTGAGGTAGCCCGCGCCTGCCCATACGATGAATACGGTGGGGCAGCGCGAATGCGAATCGTCGGCTTGATCGCTGTGACTTTGGCCGTGATCGCGACATCGGTTCAACTGCTGTCTCCTCGTGCGGCCTTGGTCGGTACTCTGCTTGGGCTCGCCATGGTGGCGATCGCAGTGATCGATGCCGACGAGTTCATCATTCCCGATTGGCTGTCGCTGCCCGCAATTCCGCTGGGACTTCTGGCTTCGGGGCAATTGTTGCACCCCGACGTTGACGTCACCGTCGACGCCGCCCATCTCGCCGGCGCGATCGCTGGCGGTGGAAGCCTGTGGCTGATTTCAACGCTCTACTATCGATGGCGGAATGACGTCGGACTGGGTTTCGGAGACGTCAAGCTCGCAGCAGCGGCCGGGGCATGGGTAGGAATCGAATACTTTCACATCGTTCTGCTGCTCGCTTCGGGTGTTGCGCTGTTGTCAGTGGCCATCATCGGCGTCATCAAGCGCCAGTTGCCCGCGCGCACGCTGGCCGTACCGTTTGGCACATTCCTGGCCCCCTCCATCTGGTTGGTGTGGGTCATCACCGAGGCCGGCCTTATGTGAGTCAATCCCGTCAGCGCCGGGCCAGACGCAGCGTCTGCCGCTCACTGCCGCGCGCGATGTCGACAGAATCCAGGTGGACGGCAAGGACTTCCCAGCCGCCTACGCTGTCGCCAACGTCAAGCAGATGCGTGCCGCGGTCGCCTGCCGTGAGCACGGCGAGCGAGCGGTCACCGGAGATGATCACCCCCAGCAGCACCAGCTTGGGCGGTGGTGGCGGCGGCGGCTCCGCGGCCACGACTGGCTTCGGAGGCAGGGTCGCATTCCTGGCGGCGCGGCGCGTCGGCTCGAATAGCGGGCGTTCCAACGTCTCGGCGAGATCGGTGAGCTTCAGACGTGCGAGCTGATCCGGACTGGACGTCACCGGCATAGGCTTTGTCGCCGATTGCTGCGCTGCCGATGGCGACGAGGCCGGAGGCTCCTCCCAAACGTCGTAATAGAGCAGGGAGCCCAGCGCCAGTGCGGCTGCGATCAACACATGCACACGCTTGATCTGCATGGCACTTACGGCCCTTCTCGCAATCTGGTCAGGCCGCTCAGGGTCATCGTGACATCGAGACGGACAGGCTCGGCTGGCGCGCCAGTCTGAGACGGCGACGTGATGGTCCGCATGTTCAATTCGTCGATGATCATCATCGGCGCGCCTGTCTCGATCTCATGGAGCAGTCCGCGTACCGCAGAAATCCCCGCCTCATAGCTGACCTGGATGGAAATCTCGCTCAGCTCGCCATCCGGCTTCGTCTGCTGAACGCTAGAGCTGCGGATCGCGATACCGTGCCGAACAGCAATGGCGTCGAGATGGTTCAGCATCGCTGCCGTCGCGCGACTGGAACTGCTCCCGTCAATGAGCAGCCTGGCAACGGCTGCTTCCTCACCTCCCCGCTCCCCGCGTTCGGCGCTGCGGATGGCCGCGAGCCTCTCCAACCCTGCGTCGATCTCGGCCCGGATCTGCAAGGCGTGGCTGACCGGCAGCGCAATGGCGAGCAGGGCCAGGCCGGCGGCGGCCGCAGCAAGCATGAGAGCCGGCAGCTTTCCGCGGCGCACTGCCATGTCACCTCGCCCGGCCAACGGTCATCAGCGCCTTCAGGCGCAACGACAGCGAGAACTCGTACATCGCGTCTCCCTCCCGTCTCGTAGTCGGGGCGGCGAACCGTACGTTTTCGAAATGGGGCGTCTCCTCGAGCGGTCCGATCAGCATCGGGACATTTTCCGCGCGCCCCGAGACCGTCAACTCGTTGCCGCGCAGCTCGAGGCGCTCGAGATAGGCGCTGTCCGGAAGTGCGCGGCTCAGCATCTCGAGCGTGATGGCTATCGACGGCGACCGCTGGCGTCGCAATTCCACCAGCTCACGCTGTCGGCGTGCCTTCGCGGCTTCGGGTGTGTACGCGGATACAGCGACATTGAGCTCGCGTTTTATGGTTGCATCGAGTTTGTCGCGCTCCACGCTAAGGTAGTAGGCGTAGGACGCAGACGCGATGCAACCGGCCAGGGTCAGCGCACCTGCAGTCGACAGCACCCGGCGCATCCGCGCCCTGGGCCGTTTGAGCTCGATCTCGCTCGAACCCAGGAAATTGAAGCCCGGGTTGTCGTCAATGCTGTCCGCGGCGTCGACGACGCCTATCTTGAAGCCCAGCTCGCCTAGTTCCGCGAGGGCCTTCTCGAGCCGCTTGCGACCGATGATCCAGATATCGACACTCAGCCTGTCGGCGTCGGTACCTGCCTCGCGGTAGGTGAACACGGCCTGCTCGGCCGGCCACGGTGCGTGCCGCTCGATCTGGTTGCGCAGGACGGGACCCAACATTTCGCGGACGCCGCCCGGCAGCGACAAGCGCTTGGTGACGACCTCGGAAAGCTGCAGTCGCAAGAATGTCGTATCGGGGTTCAGGCCGCGATCGACGAGGTCGCGCGCGATGACCTGAGCCCGACCATCGGTGGCACCAGTATCGAGGTGGCCAAGCTTCGAAGTGGCACGCCCTTGGCGAACGTGGACATCGAAACCATCGCCGGTGTGCATCAGCATCACCTGCCACGGCTTCGGCGCAGCACGCCGCTGGACCGTCAGCTCTGCCAGCTCGTCGATCCACCAGTCCCAAAAACGCCACATCGCGGACGAAGCGCGCGTGAATGTCACCTTCCCTGGCCCCGGTTATTTGTCAACGCTTTCCGAGGCTTGCGCGGTGCTCGGGGAGAAGCGCCAAGATAGCGTACGATACGGCAACGCGGAATCAAGACCAAGTACCACGATCGCCTCTCCACTGCCGAGAGCATCGCGGCGCTTGTCGCCGATCTCGAACTGTATCCGGTAGGCCGGCCCGATCGCCTGGGAAACGAACTCTTGCGCAGGCCCGAGCATAGCCATCGCGGCCGCCGCCTCGTCGTTGCCCAGTCGGAACAGCCGATAGACCCGCTCGACGGTTTGCGGGTCCACGCCCGGAAGTGCGGACAGTACCTCACTACTGGCGAAGCGCGGGTTTATCCCCCTTTCGCTCGTGTAGATCGTGATGCGCCGCGCCAGCCGATCGGCCAGGTACTGCGAGGTGCCGAGCACCCGCGCGAGGTCGCTCGGGTCGACGAACGGCAGGTCGTCAGGGGCGTTCTGGATACCATCGCGCTTGAAAGTGGTTCCCTCGGTACGGCTTCGCTGCCGGGCCCGCTCGGGATCGCGCCGGGCGAGGATGCGATCCCGGATCGTCGCCACGTCTTGAGGTGCGAGATCAAGCGATCGCAGCAGTCCGCCGATCAGCTCGCGATCCGCCATGTTGATGTTGATCCGCCCGTTCTCGTCACTGACCGTCAGTCTCAGCGTGTGGTCCGCGACGTCGATGGTGCGTGGGCTACCGTCGGCCCGCCAGCGCGAGCGAACGTCGCCGGTCGTCAAGCGCGAGATGGCGACCTCCAGGCCCGCATGCATCAGCGCTTCGCCACGCGCGACCGCAGTCGTATTTTCGACGATCCTGGCGCCATCGCGCAGGCTGTTGTTGAGTAGCCCGACCTGCACCGCCAGGACCGCGATCAGCCACACCACGATGACCAGAGCGATGCCGGAGTCTCTGCGGGCTTTCGGCGGAGCGGCAAGTGATGTCCTCATCGAGGCTGCGCCGTGGGGTTTGCGCCGGTTGGCTGGGTTGCCGGCTTGTCGCCTCCCTCCGACATGGTCTCCAGGCGGCCGGCTTTCGTCGCGCACGGCTGCTTGCCGGCGATGCACGCCATCTCAGCGTCGATGCGCGGGTACACGACAAGGTCTGCAACAGCGGGCACGTTGGCCTCGGTCGGCGTGATTTGGAGCCGGACGAGCTCGGGCATCGACCGCTCGTCGGTCCATTTCGCCGCCCATTCAGTGCCTCGGGTCGTGCGCGCGAGGTAGCTGAACGCCACGCGATAGGGACCGTCGATGACGACGACCTCCGACGGGTCGCCGTGATCCCTGTCCCGTTTGCGCCGACCGGACTCGAACGGCTCGCGTGAGCGCACGAGCTGTGTCTGGCCGCCGGAGCTGCGGACGCGGTACGTGACCAGATACGACCCGGGCTCGCGGGGGGAGCTCGGCTCGATCAGCACAAACTGCATCGTGCGGGCCTCGCCCGTGAAGACGAAACGGCGCTTGTCCTTATCGGTGATTGTGACGCGTCGCATGCCGGCAATGTCGTTGCGCACGGCAGCCAGTCCGCGTGCGATCATGTCTAACCGATCTGTCTGAGTGGCGCCGCGAATGGCGGCGTTGGAGAGCAGTCGGAGCGCTGAGCTTGCGGCCCCGAGCATGATCGCCATCACGGCGATCGCCGCCAGCAGCTCCAGCAGCGTGAAGCCGGCTTCGGCATGGCGGCCGCGCAAGGCCTTGAGCCTCATGGGGCCCTCGCGAGATGCAGTGTGTCGAGCCGTGTGCTGCGATTGCGCGGCCAGTTCACGGTTATGGAGATTTCAAAGAGTTTCCACTGGTCGGGCGGCGGGGGCGCGGCCCGTGCCTGATCCTTCTGCTCGAAGCGGGACTTCGCCTGAGCGGGCGGCGCGGGCCGCTCATCCTCGAACGGCCTGATTGCAATCACCCATTGATACGTGCCCACGCGTCCGCTCGACACCGCCGGCTCGATGACTCGGTTCAGGATCTGCTGGCTGAGCAGGGATTGCGCGAGCTGGGTTGCGGCAAGGCGCTGGGCGGCGTTGTCGCGTGCGCGAAGGGCCGTGCCGAACGAATTGTAGAGTGCAGACAGTGCCAGGGAGAGAATAGTGAGTGCCGCCAGTACTTCCAGCAGCGAGAACCCGCTGCTGTCGGTCATGGCATACGCCACACCGACGGGGCGGCCGCGGCGACGCGCACGCCTATCCGAGCCGGCCGACATGCACGCGACCTGTGAACCAGTTTATGCGGATCTCATACGAGCTGCCGGATTGGCTGAGTCGTATCGTACCTCCGCTCGATGCGCCGTCGGGAAAGAAGCGGATAGCGCTGAAGCCGCCGCGTTGTTCGGCAAAGCTCGCGACCACGTCCAGATCGACGTCGGCGGGGATCGTCAAATGCGAACGCCGGCCTGCAGATGCGATGTTGCGGCGCCCGAGATCGATCGAGAGCGTCGCATCGCGCCCCGTCTCGATTGCCATGCTCCGCGTCGCCCGAGCGCGACTGGCGATCTCTACGGCGAGTGCCGAGATTGTCATTCGGTCGCTGCGGCGCGACACGCTGAGTGCTACCAAGGAGGTCGCCATACCCACGATGACCAGCACCGTCAGCATCTCGAGCAGGGTGAAGCCAGCTTGCCTAAGGTGTGTCGGTGACGGCCCGAGCGTGTTGTCAGTTGGTGATGTCCGCATTTTCGCCCGTGCCTCCAGGCTGATTGTCGGCCCCCAAGGAGAAAATGTCGAAATCACCATTCTGTCCGGGCGAGCGATACTGATATTCGCGTCCCCACGGGTCGCGCGGCACCTCACGCTTGACAAGATAGGGGCCGTTCCAGCTCGCCGTGCTGCCCGATGGTTGGACAAGCGACCGCAGCCCCTCCGAGGTCGTGGGATAGCGGCCCACGTCGATGCGATAGAGCTGCAGCGCCGCGCTGATGCTCTCGATCTGTATCTTGGCAGTCTTGACCTTCGATGAGCCAATGTAGCCGAGCACGCGCGGGCCAACGAGCGCGGCCAGGAGTGCGAGAATGCTCAGCATCACAAGCAACTCGACCAGCGTGAAGCCGGCTTCGCCTCGCTGCCTCGTGCGCGTCGTCGGCAATGCCGACCGATGCTTCCGATCCCCGTCATCACCGATCATCGAGATTACCTTCACTATACGCCTGTCAGTTCGTAGACGCTGACAATCGCGCCCATGATGGACAATACGATGAAACCGATAAAGACGCTCACCAGCAAAATGATCGCCGGTTCCAGAACGGTCAACAGGCGCTGCAGGGCCAGATCGAGCTTGGTGTCGTACATGTTGGCGAGCCGCAGGCTCGCTTCGGCGAGGCTGCCGCTTTCGGCACCGATCTTCAGCAACGAGGTTACCAAGGGCGGAAAAATGCTCGATTGGCGCAGCGGCCCGGTGAAGTCCGCGCCCTCGCGGAGTGCGACACCGATCTGCTGAATGATGGCGCGAGCTTGTTCATTGCCAATCACATCGCGCGTCAGGGCGAGAGAGGCAGGCAGGCCGAGGCCGCTCGACAGAAGCACGCCGAGCGTTCGGCAGAACCGGGCCATGAGCGACAACTGCATGATCGATCCGACCAGCGGCGTTGACAGCATCAAGCGCTCGAGTGCCAATCGCCCTGCCTCGCGGCGCAGCAACAAGACCAGCAGCCCGATGCCGAGGCAGAGCCCGATCAGTAGCGCGAGGCCGTTCTTCGTCAACCAGTCGGATGCAGCGAGGACAGCAAGTGTGCCGGCCGGGAGCTGGGCCGTGCGCTCGCTCAGCGTCTCTTTAAATTGCGGTACAACCACCACGACCATCAGAACGACGGTCAGGATTGCCATCACAACGAGCAGTGTCGGGTAGAGCAGGGATGACAGGAAGCGCGAGCGCAGCTTCTGCTCCTTCTCGCGCGTGACGGCGATGAGGTCCAGCACGGTGTCGAGATTGCCGGCCGCCTCGGCCGCCTTCACCATGCCGACGCAGACAGGCGGAAAGGTGCCGCCTTCTTCCGCCAGCGATTCGTTGAAGCTCTTGCCGCCGGAGATGCGGTCGCGAAGCCGCCGCGCGAGCGCCTGTATCCGCGGCGCGCTCGTGTCCTCCTCGATCAACGCCAGCGCCCCAGCCAGGGTCTGGCCGGAGAGCAGCAGCAGCGACATTTCCTGGAGGAAGAGCGTGACTTCCGCTGTGGTCGGTTTGCGTGTTGTGCCCGCAGCAGGCTTGCCGGCTGCTCCACTGCCGGCCGAAATCTCAACCGCATCGATCGGAAAGTGGCCCTGCGAGCTGAGACTGCGCAGTGCCGCATCGCGGCTTGCAGCCTCGATCCGTCCGGCGATCTGTTGTCCGGCGCTGTCGTAGGCGGTGTAGTCGAACTGCGCCACGGCTCATGCTTCCAATGCCACGCGGCGCACTTCGTCCGGCGTCGTCACGCCGGCGAGACACTTGCGTAGACCGTCGACGGCCATCGGCACGAGGCCGCCATGCAATCCGGCCGCGGCGATCTCGGCCGTTGTCACGCCCGGCCTGACGAGGCGCTGGATACTGTCGTCCAATTGAAGCAGCTCGACGATCCCCGTGCGGCCAACGAAACCTGTATTGAAGCAGCGGTCGCAGCCAACCGCGCGCCAGTGCGGCCATGGCTGGTCGGGCTCGATCCCGCCTTGTGTCAGAATGTCCGGCGGCAACGCGAGAGGCTCCTCCACTTGCTGGCGGCAAGCCGAGCACAGCTGTCGCACGAGGCGCTGGCCAATCACGCAGCGCAGGCACGAGGCGAGCATGAAGCTCTCCACCCCCATGTCGAGCAGACGCGTCACGGCGCCGGCGGCGGAGTTGGTGTGCAGCGTCGACATCACGAGATGGCCGGTCAGGGCGGCCTGCACGGCAATGCGTGCGGTCTCGGTATCACGTAGCTCGCCGACCATGATGACGTCGGGGTCGTTGCGCAGGAACGAGCGCAGCATGTGGGCGAATGTCACTCCGATTTCCGGCTTTACGTGGATCTGATTGATACCGTCGATCTGGTACTCGACCGGATCCTCGATGGTCAGGATCTTGCGCTTGGGCTCATTGAGTATGTTCAGCGCGGCCGCGAGCGTGGTCGTCTTACCGCTTCCCGTCGGACCGGTCACGAGGACGAGGCCGTGAGACGCCGCAATGTGCCGGCGGATCGTCGCCTGACCGTCCTCGTCGAAACCGAGTTGCTTGAGATCGAGCGCGCGCTGTGCGTTCTCGAGCAGGCGAATGGCGACGGACTCGCCATTGACGGTCGGTACCGTTGCGATGCGCAAGTCGAGCTGGCGCCCGTCGATCCGCACCCGCGCGCGGCCGTCCTGCGGCAGGCGCCGCTCTGCGATATCGAGGCCGGAGATGATCTTGATGCGCGAGACGATCGCCCGCGCTAGGTTGAGCGGCGGCGAGCGGATCTCGCGCAGCAAGCCATCGATCCTCAGCCGCACGATCAGGCGGTTGCGTGTCGGCTCGATGTGGATGTCGGTGGCGCGGGTGTGGAGCGCATCGACGAACAACTGGTTGACGATCCGGATCACCGGCGCGCCGAGTGCCAGGTCCTTGAGCTGCTCGACGTCGTCACCGACATCGGGCGCCATGGAAGGTTCCGCGCTGCTCTCGGGCGGCAGCACCGCTTCGGTCGTGAGCCGATCGATAGCGGCCTCGATCGCATCGAGGTCCGCGACACAAAGCTGGAGCCGGCGTCCTGTGGCGATCTTGAGCGCATCTATCGCGGCGGTGTTGCCCGGGTCGGCAAGCGCCACCGTCAACGAGCCGTCATCTGCGATGGCGACCGGCAGCAGCTTGTGCTCGCGCAGAAAGGATCGGGAGAGATCGCCCGCAAATTCGAAGGTCCGCGGCCATTGCACATCGCTCGCCAACGGGAGCTTATACGAGGCGGCCACCGCAACTGCGATGCTCGGCCCATCGAGGATCGCGAGACGCCGCAAGGCATCCACCAGCGACATTCCCGTTTGCGCACTGTGGCGCTCTGCCCGTTCCATATCGGCACGAGCAACGGCGAATGTCTGCACCAAGTATTGCGCAAGCGCCAAACCTGCCCTCCACGTCACCATCACCTGCGAGTGAACAGGCTTTATACGAAAATTGGCCCCCCCGGAAGGTCTACACCGCTTGCGGACCGCGATGCGGCTTGCTTGACCAAAATGGAGGAAATCATCGCAGATCGCCCAGCGCGCAATAACTCCGGCCTCGCACTCGGAAATGCAATTATGCCAGCCGTCGCAGACCCTATCCGGCCACCGCATTCCTATGCGAAACGAATCTATTTCGGTGGTGTTTGAAACCACCTGCATAGTATAGCGCTGGCTCCCCGCAAGGTCCGTGCACGAGCCTTGCGCGCTGAGGCTCCGAATCGGACGCATTCTGTGATGTCTGCGTCAACGAAATCGTTGACGTCAACATCATAGACTCGCAGAGTTCGAACAATACATTCGCGAGTTCTCCGAGGGCCCCACTTGCAGCACATTCTCGTCACGGGGGCCAGTAGCGGGCTCGGAGCCGCCATTGCCCGACAGTATGCCAAGGCAGACCGCACCCTGCATCTTTTCGGCCGCGATGGCGCGAGACTTGCGGCCGTCGCGGAGGCATGTCGTTCCAGCGCCGCCGAAGTCGAGACGTTCATGTGCGACGTCACGGACGCGGCCGCCATGGCATCGGCACTGGTCGAGATCGACGAGCGGCACCCGGTCGATCTTCTGATCGCGAACGCCGGTCTGGGCGGCAAGGACGTGCTGGCGCCACCGTTTGGCGAGCCGCTCGATCTCGCGCGCCGGATCGCCGACGTGAACCTGCTCGGCGTCATCAACACAGTGGCCCCGTTGGCTGACCGGTTCGGCGCGCGCGGTCGCGGCCATATCGTCATCGTCAGCTCGCTGGCCGCGGTGCACGGCCTTGCCGAGTCGCCGGTTTACTCGGCCTCGAAGTCGGCGGCCCGTGTCTACGGCGAGGCGCTGCGCAGGCTGCTAGCGCCACATGGTGTCCGCGTCACGGTGGTGCTGCCTGGCTTCGTCTCGACTCCCATGAGCCAGTCGCTGCCATTCAAGGGACCATTCGAGTGGCGCGCGGAGCGTGCCGCCGCACGTATCGTGCGTGGCATCGAGCGCAACGAGGCCGGAGTGCACTTCCCATGGCAGCTGCGCATCGCGAACACCGCGCTCAACCTGATGCCGCGGCGCTTGCGCGACCGCGCGCTCTATCTCAGCCGGATTTGGACGGGACGGCGGATGTGAGAGACAATGGCGAAATCGAGATCCGAGAGATCACCAGCTCGCGCGACGTCGGCCTCTGGCTGGAGGTGCCCGCTGTCGTATTCGCAGGCGATCCTCAGTGGATACGGCCACTGAACCTCGTCGAGCGTCAGCGGATCAGCCCTCGCCACAGCCCATTTTTCACATTCGGCGAAGCGGCATTCTTCGTGGCACTTCGCGATGGCCGCCCCCTCGGGCGCATTTCGGCGCAGGTCAACCGCAGCCACCTCGAACTGCACAAGGACGCGACAGGGCACTTCGGCTTCTTCAATGCGATCGACGATCCGCAGGTCGCGGCGGCTCTTGTCGATGCCGCGTCGGCTTGGCTGAAAGCGCGGGGCTTGCGCCGATTGGTCGGCCCGTTCAACCTGACGATCAACGAGGATACCGGGCTCCTCATCGATGGTTTCGATACGCCGCCGGCGATACTTTCCAGCCATGCGCGCGTTTGGGAAGGGCCGCTGCTCGAGGCCAGTGGGTTGCGCAAGGTCGTGGACGTGCTCGCCTATCGCATGCGTCCGGAGGCGGCCCCCGAGACGATCTCTCGTCTCGCGGCCTTTGCCCGCCGTTCCGATCGCGTTAGTGTCCGCCAGTTTGACATGTCGCGCTACAAGGAGGACGTCGAAACGATCTTCGACATCTTCAACGATGCCTGGAGCGACAACTGGGGCTTCGTGCCGGTCAGTGAGGCGGAGATCCGCGCCATGGCCAAGGAAACGAAGCCTTTCATGCAGGGCCGGTACGGACGCATCGCCGAAATCGACGGCAAGCCGGCGGCGATGATCGTGGCGCTTCCGGATCTCAATCAGGCGATCGCCAAATTCAATGGCCGCCTGCTGCCGTTCAACTGGGCCAAGCTCGTCCTCACGATCAAGCGCGATCGCTGGCTCACCGCCCGTATTCCCTTGCTCGGCATCCGCAAGGCGCATCGCGGCACCCCGATGGCCGCAGCCATCCTGTCGCTCCTGGTTGCGGACATCATCGACCTCGGTCGCCAGTACGATCTCGACTGGGTGGAGTTCTCGTGGGTCCTCGAGACGAACCGTGAGATGAACGCGCTGGCTCAGCTTGCCGCGGGACCGCCGAGCAAGAGGTATCGTCTCTACGAAAAGGACCTGTAGGAGTTGTACGGCGCCAAATCGCACGCGATCGTCGGCAGTCCGCCGCACTACTTCGCGGCTTCGTGCTGCACCAGACCGTTCTCGACTTCGAGTTGCAGAATATCGTTGAAGCGATTGAACGCGCCGCACAACGCGATGCGCCAGGTCAGTTCGACGATCTGCGACTCTGTGAAATGCGCCCTCAGCCGGTCGAAGATCGCGTCGCCGGTGCGTGTCCAGTTATCGGTAACGGCGATCGAGTACTCGACCACCAGCCGATCTACGGCATCGAGTTCGGGGTGATCTGCGTAATCGAGCAATGTTGCCGCGCCGTGCGCCGATACACCCTGCACCTCCAACTTGGGCGCATGATGCGAGACGCAGTAGGCGCAACGATTGAGCAGCGACACGGTAACGAGAGCGAGCTCGAGATACCGCTTCGGCAGGTTCTCTTCGTCGGCCAGCTCCGTGAGCATGCCCCAGACATGCTTGAAGATCGGCGGGCGATGCGCGAGCGCGCCGGCCTGGCTCTCGAAATCCCCGTAGCCCTCCATCTTCTTCCACAGCGGCAGCAGCTCTGCGGGCAGGTCATCTTTAGTCTTGAGCGGTACTCGCGCCATCTTCTGGTCCTCTGTGATCGCCCCGGCTCTATCCAGCGGGGGTCGGCATTCATTTGCTATTGAATGCTGCCGGCGGGCGTTCATCAAGCTCCTTGAGCTACGTCGGCCTCTCCGCGTACGTGTCGCGAGTGAAGCCAACCTAGGGAACCTCTGAACAGCGCCTGTGGCGGATGCCGTCAGTGATGGTTGGGCCGGTTTCCAGGCGGTTATCGCCGCAAGGAGCGTCGGGTGAGGCCCTTGGGCCGTATTCCCCCTCAGGTGGCGCAAGTCGGCTGCGGACGAGATGGAGATTGGCGAGCGCGAGCAGCGCGAATACCTGCGCGCCGTTCTTGGCGATACCGCGATAGCGAACGCGGCGATAGCCGAACTGGCACTTCAAGACGCGAAAGACGTGCTCGACCTTCGCACGCACCTTGCCGAAGCGGCGGTTCCTCGCGCGTTGACGTTATCCACATGCTCTCGCCGATCTGAAACGGCGCGTCCGTTCAGCGATTCGTGGCGAGCACCTCGCGGGCGCCGGCCGCAATGCGCTCGCGGTTCGGGAACACGTGGTCCTCGAGCACGGGGCTGTAGGGGATCGGCACCTGCAGCGCGCATACGCGCTTCGGCGATGCCAACAGCCGCGCGAAGGTTGCCCGGTCCTCGGTGACGAGGGCGGCGATCTCGGCCGATGCTCCCGCAGTCGGCCCGGCCTCGTCGGCAATCACCACGTGGCGGGTCTTCTGCACCGAGGCGCGGATGGTGTCGGCATCCATGGGCACCAGCGTGCGCGGGTCGACGACCTCGGCCGAGATGCCCTCTGCCGCTAATGTCTCAGCTGCGGCCAGCGCCTCGTGCACGAGCCAGGCGAGTGCGACGATGGTAACGTCCTTGCCCGGGCGCTTCACCTCCGCCTTGCCGATCGGCACCGTGTAGTCGCCCTCCGGAACCTCGCCCTTCATGCCGAGTAGACGGTTCGATTCGAACGAGATCACAGGGTTGTTGTCGCGTATGGCGGACTTGATCAGGCCCTTCACGTCGTAGGGCGTGGAGGCGAGCACGATCTTGAGGCCAGCGAGGTTCATGAACATCGAGTACGGGCTTTGGCAGTGCTGCGCGGCGAGCCGCGTACCGCCGCCGACCGCGGCTCTGTAGAGGATCGGGAAGTTCGCCTGGCCGGCAAACATGTAGTGGATTTTGGACGCCTGGTTGACGATCTGGTCCATGGCTACAAACGCGAACGTGACTTGGCGCCAATCGACGATGGGGCGGTAGCCGGAGCCTGCCGCACCGATCGCCATGCCGGTCAGCGCGCCCTCCGCGATCGGCGTCGCCCGGCACCGCTCGGGGCCGAACTCCTTGACCAGCTGCGGCGGCGCGTCGGTGGACATATGGAACACCTTAGGGTCACGCCGCATCTCCTCGGCGATCGCTTCGAGGCCGGCCTGGGCGTAAGTGATATGTCGCATGGGATCCCCCGGTCTCAGTTTGCATAGACGTCGTCGAGCGCCGACGCCGGCGCGGGGAACGGGCTCGCCTTGGAGAAGTCGACGGCACGCTCAATCGCGGCCAGGACCTCACTGTCCATGGCCGCCCACTCCTCGTCCGTGAGCTGCCCCTGCTGGCCCTTGAGATGTTGCACTAGCCGGTCGATCGGATCCTTGCGCTGCCAGGCCGCGATCTCGTCCTGGGTGCGAAAATCAGGCTGGCCGACGCGCTCGGTGTGGGACCGCCATCGGAACGTCTTGCACTCGATAAGCGTCGGCCCCTCGCCGCGTCGTGCACGGGCGACTGCCGTCGTAGCCGCCGCGTGCACAGCGAGCACGTCGTTGCCGTCGACGATCACGCCAGGGATGCCGTACCCGGCGGCGCGTCCGGCCACGTCCGGCATGGCGTGAGTCTCGGCCGCCGAAGTCTGTGCGGCATAGAGGTTGTTCTCGCATACATAGATCATGGGCAGCTTCCACGTGGCCGCGATGTTTAGGCACTCGTGGAACGGCCCTGCGTTCGACGCGCCATCGCCAAAAAAGGAGACCGCGACGCGCCCGTTGCCGTCCATCTTGGCGGCGAGGCCAGCACCAGTGATGATCGAGATGCCGCCGGCGACGATGCCATTTGCGCCGAGCATACCGATCCCGAAATCGGCGATGTGCATCGACCCGCCCTTGCCCTTGCAGTAGCCGGTCTGACGGCCGTAGAGCTCGGCCATCATGCGATTGAGATCGGCGCCCTTGGCGATGCAGTGGCCGTGGCCGCGGTGCGTCGAGATGATCTGGTCGTCGCGGTTCAGCGCCGAGCACACGCCGACAGCGACCGCCTCCTCACCGATGTAGCAATGGACCACGCCATAGATGTTGCCGGCGTGATAGTCGTCCGAAGCCCGCTCCTCGAAGCGCCGAATGGTCTGCATGAGACGCAGCATCTGCCGCTGCTGGTCCGGAGATGAATGCATGGGCAGTTGCTCCCTCGAAAATGGCTTGACGCTGCGCCCGGTCGCGGCCGATGCACGCCGCTGACGGGAGCGAGATTAGCATCAATTCAACCTCGCACGTCGCTTCGGAGGTTGACATTGACTTGCCGACCCCTGCGCGCGACGGCCGTCGACGAGCGGCAGGTCGGGGCGAGATGCCTTCGCGGTGGATGTTCACCGCTTGCTTCGCCGTTTGATGGCGCTGTACATGCGCTCTCGCCTGACAGCATCCACATTCTCCGCAGCAAATTCAGCCTCCAGATCCTGCTCAAATTGGACCAAATCTTCCGGCAGAGGGGCGCCGTAGGCTTTCATCTCCTTCAGCTTCTGCCGTATCTGAAAGTAGAGTTCATGCCGATCTTTCGGCTCATCTATCATTCGCGTCAGCAACAGACCAAGCTCGGCTTCTATGTCGTCGAATGCCATCTTTGGCTCCTCTTACTTGGTGACACCGTCTTTCTTGGTGCCACGAGATCCTATCGTGTCGGCGACAGCAGCGCCTCTTACACGGACTTGATCTCGATTGACGTGGTCATGTCGAGGTATCTGGGCCCTGGCTACGGCCAGGAACGTGGCATTAGATCGTCCATAAACATGTAATTGGATCTCGCGCGGCGAATAGCGTTTTATGCCATGCCGCGACGGGCCGCGCTCCGTCAGGATCAGCTTTTCGCGCATCTGCAGCCGCTCATTCTCACGCTTGTGGTTCGACAGCCAACCGGTAGAATAGCCCACAGGCCGCGACAGGGGATACCCGGTGGCGCTATCGCGCCTCGATTCCAGTTTGGAGGCCGTCGGAGCGGTGCGAAGGGCGAGGAGCTCGCTCGAGGCATCGGCTACCTCAATGAGTTTGTCGTTGTGTCCGTCGTCAGGATTTCGGGACATTCGAGGGGGTGACCGCACCGCGAGCAGGCGATACCCCTCGATGCGAACGGATCAGCGCCAGCTCGCGATGATGGAACTGCTGCAGACCTGCCCCGTGACCAGCATGAATAACCATGGTCCCCGGCAGGAGATCGCGCATGTACTCCATCAATTTGCACTGACTGAGTTCGTCGAGCGCCGATGTCGGCTCATCCATAATAAGAATATCGGGCGGGTTAATCAGCGTGCGCGCAAAGGCGAAGCGCTGCTGCTCGCTGCTGGTCAGACGTGAGGTCCATTGATCGGTGTCGTCAAGCTGCGGAATGAGATGTCGAAGGCCGCAGCGCGTCAGAGCTTCTCGGATACTTTCCTCGGAGACCTCATGCCCTCGATCCGGATAGAGCAATGCCGTGCGAAGCGTTCCGAGGGGCAAATAAGGACGCTGCGACATGAAGGCAATATTTGCCCCCTGTGGTCGCAGTATTTCGCCGCTCCCCCAGGGCCACAAGCCAGCCACTGCGTGAATGAACGCGCTCTTGTCGGCTTCCCCGTTAGCCTTGATTAGAACTTTCTCGCCGGGTTTAATAATGGCTTCCCCGCCGTCTATCACCAGTTCACCGTCCCGCAGCGCAATCTTCAGCCGAAGAAGATGCACGCGATCGTCTGGACTGACCCCCAAGGTGATGGCCCCGGCCTGACTTAAGCTACCGATACTCTCTTCCACGCGGTCGATGGCGTCGGTCAGCTGCGTGACACGGTGCGAGGATGAGAACCAGTCGGCTAGACGCAACGCATTGTCGGAAAGCCAGTTGAGCGCGACCTGTACTTGCATGAAGGCCGTAGCGGCCTGCATCAGCGAACCCAGCGTCATCTCGTCAGCGAGATACTTTGGTGCTCCCAGGAGCAACGGAACAGTTGTCGCCAGAATGAGATTGGACCCTATCAGCCAGTTCATCCGCCCCTGCCAAGTGATGACACGAAGCCAGCGATGCACCAGATCGGAAAGGGTGACGTCCAGCCGTCCGCGTTCATGGTCGTCGCCGCCCATCAAGGCGATGATCTCGGCGTTGTCCTTGACGCGGGTCAGCTCGTAACGCAGCTGCGCTTCGCCAGCTGATTTTTCTTCAACGCGGAGCACTAGGGGCCGCCCCATCAGGAACATCCCCAGACTCGTGATCGCGGAATAGATGATGCAAGAGAACACCATGTAGCCGGGGATGGTATAGCCGGCCAAGGTCAGAGACCCACCCACTACCCATAAGATGCTAATGAATGAGACTGCGGCCAGTACAGCATTGAGTACGCCGAGAGAAAGATCGACCAGCAGCTCAATCGCAGTCCTTCCGTCCTCAGCGATACGGGCTTCGGGGTTGTCGGCTTCTCTTGCCAGAACGCTCAGCTGGTAGAAATGCCGATCTGCCAGCCATCGCTCGATGAGTGTTCGAGTGAGCCACTGCCGCCATCGCACCTGTAGGCGCATGCGCGCGTGCAACCCTCCAACGAAGCTCGCCCCGGAGAGCACTGCCAGTATCAGAGCAAGGCCAATGCTGAGGAGGACCGTCCTTGTGTCTTTTTGCTCAAGGGCGTCAAAAAAGAACTTAGTCCAAAGATTGACCGCCAGGGCGGCGGCGAGATTCGCCACCAGAAACACCAGCACGGCGATGGTCAGAAACCACGCACTCACGCGCGTTGTCCCTCTCCAGAATCCAAGGGACAGACGAAGGAATCGTCGTGACCGTCCAGAAGACACTTGCGGCTCCGGCAATTGGGGTGGGCAAGAGCATCGCGTGCAAACGCGGACCGACGAGTTCCGAAGTCACATAGAAACGAGTCTAGCTATTCCAGAAACGCGAGAACGCTAGGCATTGACTTGGCGGCGTCAGGCATTTCTCATTGGTGTGGCTGCCTCGCGGCTCTCCTATTGAAGCATCTCGCACCTAGGTCCAATATTGCTTTGACATGGAGCAAAGCGCCCGCGTTTGTGTCGCTATCACACGATGTCGGGCGAGGTCCCACCTGAGTTTATTCGCGTCGCCCGCCGCGGACGTCGCGCCCCAGGTTTGATTGGCGTCAACGCCGAGGGGCTTCCTTCAATGCACCGGTCGATGATCGCGACATTCATTGCCGTCTCGCTGGTCGCGTCTGGCGGTGGGGCCGCGCGCCGGAAAGCAGTCCGGCATCGAGTAGTGGGTGTAGCAGATCAAGGCCCAGATCGCGGTGATGCCAATCCAATTGGTGCGGCTCAACCTATGTGGTGCGTGCCGATGGGGCGGACGGACGTCGCCTGCGGGCCTTTGTCGCCTATTGCTTCGGAAAAGCGCACCTCCTGTCCAGGCTGAAGATCCTCGAACCTGGCACCTATGACGCTGTTGCGGTGGAAATAGATCTCGCGACCGTCGGATGCTGCGATAAAGCCGTGATCGCGTTCAGGGACAAGAGACGCGATGATGCCGTGCGGCGGAGCCTCGTGCAATTTAACGTCGCCAGAGATCTTGCGGGTTTGATCTTGAAGCTGCCGGCCGGCGGCATCGAACGCGTCTCTGATCGTGACATGTATATCCTCATGCCGACCGGTCGCCGGCGGATCGCGACTGATGTCGATGTGCCTGCCGCCCGGTACTGCAATATGGATGCGAACGGTGTAAGTATCGCCTTCGTGGCGCCGGTGCTGCGGCCGCGCGATCACCACGCGCATCGAGGTGATGCGATCATGAAAGCGCTCGAGCCTTTGTACCTCCTTGCGCACGACCGCCTCCAGGGCATCCGAATGATCAAGATGCTCGAAGGCTATTTGGAGGGGAACTTGCATGGAAAGCGTGCTCCTTGATTCGGTTGCGCGAGGTCGCAGACCTCAGGATCCTGACATCTTTCACGGCATTTTATTCTTCTACGCGCCGCAGCGCTCACAACATTGACCGACGTCAAGAGCAAACGTACGCGACGGGCCGCGCGTGTGGTCAAAGTACCTCATGGTGCGCGAAGCTGGGAACAGTGGCCTCCCAGCCGAACGTCTCCGCAATGTGCTGCCGCATGGCTTCGGCGGCCGAGGGTTCACCGTGGGTGATGAAGACTTTGCGTGGCGGCGAATGGAAGTTCTTCAGCCAATCGAGAATTTCGGTGTAATCGGCATGTGCCGACATCGTTTCGAGTTGGACGATTTCGGCGCGCACAGGCCAGTCACGGCCATGGATCTTGAGGCTCGACTCGCCGCGTGCGAGACGATCCCCTCGTGTTCCTGGCGCCTGGTAGCCAGCGAGCAATACAGTATTGCGAGGGTCACCGACATACGCCTTGAGGTGATGGAGCACTCGGCCGCCAGTGGCCATTCCGCTCGCGGAGATGATGACCTTGGGGATGGGACTGGCGTTGATGGCCTTGGATTCGTCGACGGTGCGCGCATAGCGGGCAACGGCGCACACCGCCGCGCACTGCTGGGGGGATAGACGGTGTTCGTTCTTGTGACGGCGCAGCAGCTCTGTCGCATTGATGGCCATGGGGCTATCGAGAAACACGGGAAGTTCGGGAATGCGCCCTGCTTGCTTGAGTGTGTAGAGGTGGAAGAGCAGATCCTGCGTTCTGCCCACCGCAAAAGCCGGCACGACAACGGTGCCGCCCCGCGCAGCGGTCCGGCGGATCACATCGCCGATTTGCTCGGATGGATCTTCTTCGCTATGCCGGCGATCGCCATACGTGGATTCGAGGACGATGTAGTCGGCGCCCTGCAACTCAGCGGGCGCTTTCATGACAGGACTGTTGGGGCGTCCGATGTCGCCCGTAAACAGGATGGAAGTACCGTCGCCCCCACGCAAGTAGATGAAGGAGGCGCCGAGGATATGACCGGCCCGCGAGAGGGTGAAGCTCAGCTCCGGGGATAGGTCATGCGGCGTACCAAAACCAACTGATCTGAACTGTTTGAGTGCAATGAGCGCCTCGGCTTCGGTATATAGCGGTAGTGCCGGGGCGTGCCGGGAATAGCCGTAGCGGTTGGCAGTCTCGGCATCGTCTTCTTGAATGCGACCGCTATCGGGAAGCAGGATGCCACAGAGGTCGGCAGTTGCCTTTGAACAGTAGATTGGCCCCGTGAACCCATCACGAACGAGCCGCGGGATGGCGCCGCTGTGGTCGATATGGGCGTGACTAAGAAGAATAGCATCGAGCGCGACCGGGTCGAATGGTGCAGCTTGCCAATTGCGCTGTCGGAGTTCGGAATTCCCCTGGAACAGGCCGCAATCGATAAGGATACATGTGCTGTCGCTTTCGATCAGGTACCTGGACCCTGTTACCGTTCCCGTCGCGCCGAGGAATGTAACTCTCATCGCTCCTGACCTTCTCGGACAGCAGAGGTCACGCCGCTCCGCACCCGCACGTCACGCCGGCTACGCACAGGGCTTGGAGTCAGCCATTGGAATTTGCCGTTGAAGAGCTACAGGAATGCCCGAACAACGACAGTCCCTCCTCGAGATAGTCGCTGAGGAGGGGAATTCCGAGCAAATAGACGGCCGCCTGAGAGGCTCGGGTGCTGTGGGCACGCGCCGCTTCTTCGCGAAGTAACGGCCAGTCCTCGAGCGTGTTGTCGTCGCGGCCAAGCCAAGCAAGCGTAACGAGATCGATTTGCTCGTCCTCGCTTAGGTCTGAGATGAAGGAAGTCAGCTCTTCTTCGACCGGATCGTCGCCGTGATCTTCCAAAACCGCGATCATATTGTCGTCGGACGGATTGGATCCCTCGTCTGGATCGGTAACGGCGTCCTTCGCGTCGAATTCGCATGCTTTGCCGATGAGGAAGCACACCGTATCCGGCGAGATGGCAAGTTGAGGCAACTCCTCAGGCGAGATTTCCTCGTGACGCTTCGGTGTCTTCGTCATGGTGTCAGGCTCAAGCGAAGGTTCCTCAGCATAAGGCACCCAACTTACTCTCTTAACCCTCGTCAGGGGACGTCAACTTGACCACGATCAATGCCCCGCTTTCGCGTCTCGGCGGCCTGCTTCTTCCGTCAGGTGCTCGGGAAGAAGGGCAATGACTTCGCCGTCGCTGATTTGGTGGAAGTCGATGTAGTGGACGCCAATAGCAGTGAACGGCTCAGGCGTACCGAGGCAGACGACCTCATGACCTGCTCCCCGGAAGTTGGACCGTCTGAAGCTGGAATTTTCCACTTCTGATGCCGTGGGCTCATCAGGAGAAAGTCCGATGAAGCGGTCGAGGTTCTCGGAGGCGCAGATCGCCTTCGTACTGCGCCAGGCAAACGAGGGCGTTTCGTGGGAGCAGATCACAGGCCCCCACCAATTCTCTTCCCAAGATTGCACCGAAACCTTTCAATCCGGCGGGGGAGGCTTGGCTACCCGTCCTGCACGCGAGCCGCGGGAACGGCACTTCACGTGCTCTTCTCAAACACGCAGAGAACTCACGAGCGTAAGAAAACGGGTGACTGGGTCGTGATCTATTTCCACACGGAGGCCGAGCCCGAAGCGCAATGCACGGTCGTGACAGAAACGCGCGGCCCGTTGGAAGGCCGCCGGGTCATCAGGGGACGCGAAGGCGATTGCCTAACCCACTATGCAGAGGTCCCGCGAAACCCCGAGCATAGACCATATTCCCCGATCTCTGACCGATAGCCATCATTCAATCCTTCTTATTGAGGCAAATCAATTGCAGCGATCACCTGCAGGCGAGACTGTTCCAAAATCACAAGTAAACGACAGGAGCCGGCTGATGCACACGGTGGCCTCGTTCTCCATCACTTTCGAGCGATATATCGATAAGGACGGGAAACAGCTCGCAGAGTTGCCCGAGTTCGCGCGATGAGCGCGGCTCGATGTTCGCCACCGCAACCAAAGGACCCACTATGATCGAAGCGCTGACCTATCGGTTATGCGATCACACCACGGCGGACGACGCCCGCCGCTATCGCAGTGATTCCGAGGTCTCCGAACACTTCAAAGGTGAACCGGTCTCCCGTTTGCGAGCTCACCTCGTCAGCTGTGGCGCCTGGGGACGGTACGACGAGGCAGCTTTGCTGTCCCAATGCCGCGAGCAGGTCGAGCGCGCGGTCGAGGACTATCTGGCCACCGCTGTTCCCGGTGTTGGCGACATGCTCGATTGTCTCTTCGAGCGCCTGCCAACGCGATTTCAATTGGAAAGGTGTCCTGAGATGACACTCTCATCAGCGCCTCGCCGGATCGTCATCATGGGTGCGGCGGGCCGTGACTTCCACAACTTCAACATGGTCTACCGCGACGACCCGAATTTCCGCGTCGTCGCTTTCACGGCCTCACAGATCCCAGGAATCGCCGACCGGCGGTATCCGCCGCTACTCGCCGGCCAATTCTATCCAGAAGGCATACCCATTCGCGACGAGGGCGACCTCGCGACGATCTGCAGGGATCATGACGTCGACGAGGTGATCTTCGCCTACAGCGACGTCGAGCACGCGGTGGTGATGCACAACGCCTCGATCGCCTTGGCGGGGGGCGCTGATTTCACGCTGCTCGGGCCAAAACGAACGATGCTGAGGTCCCGTGTTCCGGTGATTGCCGTCTGTGCCGTGCGCACTGGCGTCGGCAAATCCCAAGTCTCACGGTGGCTGTCGCATCGGCTGAAGGAAAACCAGCTTCGCGTCGTGGCGATTCGTCATCCGATGCCCTATGGCGATCTCGCTCGCCAGGCTGTGCAGCGCTTCGCTAGTATCGAGGATCTCGACGCGGCCGGCTGCACGGTCGAGGAGCGCGAAGAGTACGAGCCCCATCTCGCGATCGGCAATACCGTCTACGCCGGTTCCGACTACGCCCGTATTCTGGACGCGGCGGAGAAGGAGGCTGACGTCATCCTCTGGGACGGCGGCAACAACGACTTCCCGTTCCTGAAGCCCGACCTGCATATCGTGCTGGTCGATCCGCTTCGCCCCGGGCACGAGACGACATACCATCCCGGCGAGGCCGTCCTGCGAATGGCAGACATTGTCATTGTGGCAAAATCGAATTCGGCTGCGGCGGCCGACATCCAAAGGGTGACCGACACAGCTCGGGTTTTGGCGCCAGCCGCCAAGATCGTGCGGGGGGCATCCTTGATCACATTAGACAGGCCCGAAGCAATCCGGGGTAAGCGTGCGATTGTCGTCGATGACGGTCCTACGCTCACCCACGGCGGAATGGCTTACGGTGCGGGCTATCTCGCGGCGATCGCGGCAAGCGCAGGCGAGATCGTTGATCCAAGAGACTCGGCTGTTGGCGACATCGCGGAGGCCTACCTTAAGTATCCGCAAATCGGCAGGGTGCTGCCGGCGCTCGGCTACTCGCAACGACAGCTGGAGGATCTGAGGACCACGATCAATCGCTCGTGCGCCGAGGTGGTGGTGACGGGGACGCCGAGCGACCTGTCACGCCTGATCCAAATCGACCGACCCGTCGTCCGGGCGCGCTACGAGTTCGCAGAGGCGGGAGAGCCTGCTCTTGGAGGGCTGGTCGACGCTTTCCTTAGAGATCGAGGTCTGTGCTCATCCACTGGCGCGGTCTCCTAGCATCGGCGCGCATAGTCATGACCGGAATGGATCCCAATTCGGGTAGAGAACAATGCCAACCAACCTCAAGGGCCGCAGCCTGCTGAAGATCGACGATCTTTCAGCCGCCGAGATCCGATTCCTGCTGCAACTTGCCGCCGAGCTCAAGGCTGCAAAGCTCGCAGGTACCGAGGTGCCGCGCCTTAAGGCCAAGAACATCGCGCTGATTTTCGAAAAAGATTCGACGCGCACACGTACGGGGTTCGAGGTCGCGGCCTACGACCAGGGCGCGCATGTCACCTATCTTGGCCCCAGCGGCAACCAGATCGGTCACAAGGAATCAATGAAGGACACCGCGCGGGTACTTGGCCGGATGTACGACGCCATCGAGTTCCGCGGCTATAGCCAACAGTCGGCGCAGGAGTTGGCGCAGTTCGCGGGCGTGCCTGTCTACAACGGATTGACCGATGAGGCGCACCCCACGCAGGCGCTCGCCGACTTCATGACGATGCGCGAGTTTACGCACAAGCATCTCTCGGATATGTCGGTCGTCTTCATGGGCGACGTTCGCAACAATGTGGCGCGCACGTTGGCGTTCGGAGCCGTGAAACTCGGCATGGCGATATGCCTCTGCGGGCCGCAAGCACTCTGGCCAGACAGTGAGTATCTCCGCCATCTGGAGAAGACGGCGGCGCAGACGCGTGCAAAGGTTTCGGTTACCTCCGATCCCGCGCAGAGCCTGCCCGGCGCCGACTTCATCTATACCGACGTCTGGCTCTCGATGGGCGAGCCCGAGGAAATGTGGGCCGAGCGCATCAAGCTGCTCATGCCATACCGCGTCACTTCGGACTTGATGGCCAAGTCCGGCAATCCGCACACTAAGTTCATGCATTGCCTGCCCGCATTCCACAACACTGAGACAGTTGTTGGAGCCGAGATTGCCCGCCAGTTCGGAATAGATTGCATGGAGGTCACAGAGGACGTCTTCGAAGGGCCTGCGTCGATCGTCTTCGATCAGGCCGAGAACCGCCTGCATACGATAAAGGCTGTTCTGCTCGCGACAATCGGAGCGTGAGACGATGCGCATCGTGGTGGCGCTTGGCGGGAATGCCCTTCTGAAACGCGGCCAGCCGATGACCGAGGCGAACCAGCGTGCGAACGTCCAGCGTGCCGCGATAGCTCTGGCGCCCATGTGCACGCCTGGCAACGAGGTCATCGTGACACATGGCAACGGACCGCAAGTCGGTCTGCTCGCGCTACAGAGCGCGGCAGGTCCGAAGGATGGTCAATACTCCCTGGACGTGTTGAACGCGGAGACGGAGGGCATGCTGGGCTACCTGATCGAGCAAGAGCTGCGGAATGCTCTCGGGGCGAACGGACGGGTTGTCTCGGTCCTGACGCAGGTTGTCGTTGACCCACTCGATCCAGCCTTCGACAGACCGACCAAACCCATCGGTCCGGTTTACTCGGAGAGCGAGGCCGTGGGCATAGCGAAGGAACATGGCTGGTCGGTCACGAGAGATGGCGCGTCGTGGCGCAGAGCCGTGGCGTCGCCACGACCGCTCGGCATCCTCGAGCTGCCTGAGATCGCGCTCCTTGCTTCAAACGGCATCATTGTCATTTGTGCCGGAGGCGGTGGGATCCCGGTTGTCCGACAGCAGGACGGACGTCTGCGCGGGGTCGAGGCCGTGATCGACAAGGATCATGCGAGTGCACTGCTGGCGCAGGATATTGGCGCGGACCACCTGCTTCTGCTCACCGATGTGGATGCGGTCTATCTCTGGTGGCGTACGCCTGCGCACCGCGCCGTCGCAGTCGCCGGTTCGAACGCACTGGAACTTGGGCAGTTCGAGCCGGGCTCGATGCGACCAAAGGTCGAAGCCGCCATCGGGTTTGCACGAAAAACAGGAAAGCCCGCGACGATCGGGCAGCTCGAGGACGTCGCTGCGATGCTCGGCGAAAGGGCCGGAACGAGGATCGATCCATCATGCGAAGGGGTGATTATGAGGAACTGAGCGCACGAGACCAATAGCGCAATTGGTCATCTCTGTGTTGTCCGTCGTCAGGGTTTTCGGGACAGTTAAGCGTCTGAGCCAAGGGAGAGTCCGGCTCATCTGGTTGAAGCTCATGCTGCTGCGTTGAAGTGCTGACGGCGTCGTTGCTCGATCGTGCGGCGCACTTCAAGACGCGAAAGACGTGCTCGACCTTCGCACGCACCTTGCCGAAGCGGCGGTTCCTCGCGCGTTGAGGTTTTGTGAGGCCACGCCCTGGCTTTGCCTTCTCCTTCACCGCCCAGAGGACACCACCCGCTTCCGCCGTCCGCTTCTTCTTCGCCGCGAAATCAAGCGACGCGAAGCTCAGCTGATCGTCCATTGAAGCCCCCTCGAATCAATGACGCCAGTGTGCCATGTTCGAGGAGTTCTTCAGAGGGTCCCTAGCAGAGGTGGTGCCTAAGGCCGAGCCTCGAGGATCATGTTGAAGGGTGTCTCCGCCGCGCGGCGTATGCGCGAGAAACCACCCTTGCCGATGACCTCACGCAGTTTCGCCTCGCCGGCTTGTGCGCCGAGAGCAGCTCCAACCTCCTGCGAACGCGACGTCGGCAGGCAGATCATCGTCGAACCGGCGTAATAGAGCCGTCCGACCGGATTGAGGTTGTCCTGGAGCTTGTCGCCAGCCATCGGCTCGACGATCATCCACGTGCCGTCCGGCTTCAAGGATTGATGGATGTGGGCGGCCGCTCCTGTCGGATCTCCCATGTCGTGCAGGCAGTCGAAGCACGTGACGAGATCGAAGTCCTTCCCCGGATAGTCCTTCGCAAGGCCGACCTCGAAGCGCGTGTTGGCCGATACGCCGTGGCTCTTGGCGTGCGCGCGCGCCTCCTCGATCGAAGCGGGGTGGAAATCGTAGCCGACAAATTCGGAAGCCGGAAATGCCTTGGCCATGAGGACCGTCGACCAGCCGTGCCCGCAACCGACATCGGCGACCTTGGCGCCGCGCTTGAGTTTCTCCGCCACACCATCCAGCGCCGGCAGCCATGCCGCGACGAGGTTGTTGACGTAGCCGGGCCTGAAGAAGCGCGCTACTGCACAGAACATGCAGCCGGCCTGCTCTCCCCAGGCGACACCCTTGCCGGATTTGAACGCAGCCTGGACCTTCGGCTGATTGTCCAGCAGCGCCGCCATGAGATCGAACCCGCCCATCATGTAGACGGGACTCTCCTCGTTGGCGAACATCATGGCTTGCTCGGGCGGCAGCGAGAACCGCGATGTGGCTGCGTCATAGGCCAGGTAGTTCGACGCTGCCTGATGCGACAGCCACTCGCGCAGGTAGCGCTCGTCGACCTCTGTGGATTCCGCCAGCTCGGCGGTCGTCATCGGCCCCTTTTCGTGAAGGGCCTTGTAGAAGCCAAGCGCATCGCCCATGCGTACCATTGCGACGCTCGATGCGCCGCCAAGGTCTGAAAGCATCTGGCCGATGAAGGCATTCAATTTCGCTTCGTCCAACTTCGCTTCACTGCTCACGCTCGACATGAAGTCCTCCTTAGACGCTGCTCATTGTTGTTAAAAAAGTTCCGCCAGCATACGTGCGGCGCGTGCGGCGCCACCGGCTTCGACGGGCTTGAAGCGCGTCGGTACCTGCAGGGCCTCGACCATGGCGCTGGCAATAATGTCCGGGGTCGAGGTGGCGTAATCCATGCGCCGGCCTGCGCCGTAGCGATCGAGGCGGTGGGCAACATGGAAGTTCTGCTCGAAATGATTGCGGAGCGGGAAATACAGGAAAGGCGTGCCGGCGGCTGTCAGCTCCATGCACGTCGTGAGGCCGCCCTGTACGAGCGCGAGATCGCAAGCCGCGAGATGGCGGTCGAGATTCGGAACGAAGGCGCGGACATCGACGCCGGCCGGTGCGTTCAGCGAAGCCGGATCGATGCGTGGGCCGGCGACGAGGACCATGCGCAGGTCAGGGAGCCTCGCGCGCGCGATCGGGTAGCTCTGCAGGATGCGGCGGATCAGATGCGTGCCGACGCCGGAGCCGCCGACTGTGACGACGCATACGCGCTCGTCGCGCCGGTAGCCAAGCTTCTCACGCAACTCCTCGCGCGGGCCGAAGGCTTCCGGATGCTCGCCGATGACATAGCCGGCGAAGTCGAAGTGTTTCGGCACCCAGTCGCGCATCGCGGGCAGGTCTTTGCCGAACGACAGCGGCACGATGTCATCCGGCTCGCCGACGAAGATGGCGCGGTCGCGAACGCCCGGATGACGCTCGATGTGGCCGATCATCTCGGCGTTGTAGTCGGTCGTGAGGAAGGCTTCGCGCGCGCCGTTGGCGGGCATGGGCACGTAGCCGACGAAGTCGGTGAGCCAAGCAAGCTGGGCCTTCTTCAGCTCGGGATGTTCGTGCCAGTAGTGATCGATATCCCACGCTTCATCGGCGATGACGAGGTCGTATCCGCCTTCGTCGACCACGTCCTGGAAGATCATGAAGTTCGCGATCAGCACCTCGTCCATGCGGCGGATGGCCTGGAACGCGTTGAGGTCGTGCTCTCCCGACTCGAGCTCGATATGCTTCGACTCGCTGGCCATGCGGCTGCTCGAGGGATGGACGCGCTCGCCGTACGCATCGAGTAGGCGCGTCACCGGATCCTGCGCCAGCCAATCGATCTGTAGGCCGGGATGGATCTTTCGCAGCTCCTGCGCGATGGCGATGTCGCGACGCCCGTGACCGAGGCCGATCGGCGACGAGAGATAGAGCGCTCTCTTTGACTTTGTCGGGCTTGCGACCCGTTTCTTGCCAGGCGCGGGAATTCCCAAGCGACGATCGAGGAAGTCGTTGATCAGCGCATTGCACTTGGCTGGATAGCGGCCAAGGACGTTGTGGCCGCCGCCGGGTATGATGGCAACCTCGGCCCCGATGAGCTCGGCGACGAGTCTGGCGCGGTTGCACGGCTGGATCTGGTCGTCGTCGCCATGGAGTACGAGCGTGGGGCACTTGATCTTGCGATACATGGCCTCGCTGACGTCGAATGTCGGCGCGATGGCGCGCGCTTCCACGCTCCGTGCCAGCGTCACGCCGGTTGTCTCGGCGGCCCACTCGATGCCGTCCTCGATCTGCTTGGTCGAGTGCGGCTCGGAGAAGATGTGGCTGATGAAGTGATCGGCGAAGTCGGGGTAGTTCGAGAGCCAGTAGTCACGGTTGTATTTGTTCCAACCTTCGAAGCGCTCCTGAGGCGTCAGGAAATGCTGCGGCGTCATATAGGGGTAGCCGGTGCCGACGGTTGCCGAGGCGCCGACGAGAACGGCGGCCTTTACGCGCTCCGGGTGGTGGGCGGCCACGATCGCGGTCAGCATCCCCGCAAAGGAAAGGCCAACGACGATGGCCTTGTCCGTATCGGTGCCGTCCATCACCGCCAGCAGATCGCCGACGTAGTTGTCGAGCGAATAGGCGGCGACGTCGTCAGGGCGATCGCTCCGGCCGTTGCCGCGCGGATCGAAGGTAACGCAGCGGAAGCGTTCGCTGAAATAGGGGAGTTGCGCCTTGTAGACGCGGGCGTGGACGATGCTCCATGGCGGTGGAAAAACGATCGTCTCGGCGCCGTCACCGTAGACCTCGTAGTGGATCTTGACGCCGTCACGCTCAACGAAACCTTCAAGGCTCGGCAGCTTGGCACGCATGACGTCACCTTACTGTTTCAATGAACTACTTTCCGCAATGCGAATGAGATCGCCGAAGCGCCGCAGCGCCTGGCGCACGGGCAGACCCTTCTTCTCGAGGCCTAGGAGATAGTGGCTTTCCGAGCCGATGAACGCGCTGCCGACGAGGATTGCAACTTCCTCTGCCGTGAACGGCCCGAGGCCTCCGAACTCGCGCTCGGCCTTGCGCGCCAGCTCAGCGATGAGATCGATCCAGCCCTTAAGGCCTGTCCGGATGACTTTCGCTACCTCCGCATCTGACCAGCTCGCCGCATTCAGCTCCAGGAGCACGCGCACATAGCCGGACGCGATGTCCTCATCGAGATAGTCGCAGGCCTTGTCCCACTGCTCCGAGAGCTTGAGGGACGGATTGTGAAAAAGCGCCTGCTGTCGGTGGAGTAGCTGCGCGTTGAGATATTCGAACAGCGCTAGCACCATCCCCTGCTTGGAGCCGAAGTGGTAGTGGATCTGGCTCAGCGGCACGTCGGCAGCCGTGGCGACGTCGCGCGTGGAGAGGCCCGCATAGCCCTTCTGCCGCAGCATCTTCTTGGCCGCTTCCAGCAGCGCGGTGCTCGTATCCCCTTTTTTCGAAACCGCGCGCGCCATAAGAGACGTCTCCTCTCCGTCCGTAGATAATTCGGTCGATCGACCGAGTCAAGGGCCGAGCGTGAATGTGAAGCGCATTGATGGGCAAGTCGGCTCGAGATCGATTGAAATTGGAGGGGCGGATCCACCTCGACGACGGAGCCGCGAGGCGGAGAGTGTTTACGGTGTTCCAGCTATTCCCAGCAGGCGTCGAAGAGCTGGGCGTAATCCTCTGCGCTCGGCGGTCGCGGATTGGACGGTGTCGAGTGGTCGACCATCGCGCCCTCGACCATGCGCGGGAAGACGCTCTTCGGCACGCCCATCGACTTGAGGTTTGCGGGCAGGCCGAGACGGGCGCTCAACGCGGCGACCGCGTCGGGCAGATCTGAGACCGCGGGAAGATTGAACACGCGCTTCAGCGTCGCATACTTGTCGCCGACGTGCGCTGCATTGAAGCGCAGCACGGCCGGCAGGATCACCGCATTAAGCGTGCCGTGATGGAGCGAGACTTCCTTGATGCCACCGAGCGGATGCGACATCGCGTGGACGGCGCCGAGGCCCTTCTGGAACGCCAGCGCGCCGTGCATCGACGCCATCATCATGTGCCAGCGCGCATCGCGATTGCCCGGCTCGCTCGTCGCTGTCTCGATCCACTTCCACGCCCGTTCAGCGCCGTCGAGCGCGATCGCGTCGGCCGGCGGGTTGATGCGCGGCGAGATGAACGTCTCGATGCAGTGGGTGAGCGCATCCATGCCGGTGGCCGCCGTGAGGTATGGCGGCAGGCCGAGTGTCAGCTCAGGGTCGTTGATCGCCTTCTTCGGTGCGATGTGGACGCTGGAGAAGGCGAGCTTGCGCGCGTCCGAGAGCGTGATGATGGCGCCGCGGCCGACCTCACTGCCGGTGCCGGCGGTTGTCGGCACGGCAATGATCGGCGGCGCGGCGTTGGTGATCTTCGGCAGGCCGCCGAGGATGAAGGCGTACTGCGCGAGCGGTCCGGGATGGGAGGCCATCAGTGCCGCCGCCTTGGCGAGGTCGAGCGGTGAGCCGCCGCCGAGCGCGACGATGCCGTTACGCGACGTCGTCTTGTAGAGCTCAGCGGCCGCGAGCGTCGCTACCTCGGTCGGATTGGCCGGCACGCCGTCGAATACCACGACATCGATGGACGGCTTAAGCAACTCGATGAGCCGATCGACGAGGCCCGCTGCCTGCAGCCCCCTGTCGGTGACGAGGAGCGCGCGGGTGATGCCAAGCGCGGCGCATTCTGCCGGCAGCGTCTTGATGGCACCGAAGTCGAATTCGACGGGCACTATGTAGTTGATCAGCGGCATGGGACGACCTGTTTTCGAAAGCTAGTGGGCGAGCATGCTATCGCGGCCGGGGACGGCAGCGAGCAGCTCGCGCGTGTAGGCGTGCTTCGGCGCGCGGAAGAGTTCCTGCGCGGTCGCCTCCTCGACGATCTCACCGAGCTTCATGACCGCGATGCGATCCGCGATCTGGGCGGCGACGCGCAGGTCGTGGGTGATGAAGATCATGGCGAGGCCGAGCCGCGCGCGCAGATCGCGCAGCAGGTCCAGCACCTGTGCTTGCACCGAGACGTCGAGGGCCGAGACCGGCTCGTCGGCGATCAGCACGTCCGGGTCGAGCGCGAGCGCGCGCGCAATGCCGATGCGCTGGCGCTGGCCGCCGGAGAACTCGTGCGGATAGCGGTCGACGGCCTGCGGATCGAGGCCGACCATCGGCATCAGATCGCGCGCCCGCTGCATCGCATCGGCCCAGCTCGTGCCGTGCGCGATCTGTCCCTCGGCGATCGTGCGCCCGACAGTGTGACGCGGATTGAGCGATGCGAACGGGTCCTGGAACACCATCTGCAGCGTCTTGCGCACGCGCCTCAGCGGCGCGCCGGAGAGCCCCGCGAGATCGTTGCCCTTGAAGCGGATCGCGCCATCGTCGATGACCTCGAGGCGCGCGATGCAGCGGCCAAGCGTCGACTTGCCGGAGCCGGATTCACCGACGATGGCGACCGTCTCGCCGGGGTCGACGCGCAGTGAGACCTTGCGCACGGCAGCGACGCTGCGCCCCTTGCTGAAGAAGCCGCCGCCGGAACGATAGGTCTTGTCGAGGGCTACAACTTCGACGATCGGCTGCGCGCCGTCGAGCTGGCGGGGCGGCGGCGGCGTCAACGACGGCACCGCGGCGATGAGGCGCTTCGTATAGGGATGCTGCGGCTTCGTCAGGACGTCCGTGGCGGTACCGGCTTCGACGACTTGGCCATTCTGCATGACGACGATGCGGTCGGCGATTTCGGCAACGACGCCGAAATCGTGGGTGATAAATAGGACGCCCATGCCTTTGGCGACCTGCAGCTCGCGAATGAGCTTGAGGATCTGCGCCTGCGTCGTCACGTCGAGGGCGGTGGTCGGCTCGTCGGCAATCAGCAGCGACGGCTCGAGCGCGAGCGCCATCGCGATCATCACACGCTGGCGCTGGCCGCCCGAGAGCTGGAAGGGATAGCGCGCACCGATGTTCTCGGGATCGGGCAGGCCGACTTCACGAAACAGCGTCACGACACGCGCGGCACGCTCACGCGGCGTCAGGGCATCGTGGCTATCGAAAACTTCGCGGATCTGGTCGCCGACCCGCATCAGAGGATTGAGGGCGGTCATCGGCTCCTGGAAGATCATGCCGATCTGGCGGCCGCGCATTTCGCGCATCTGCTCGTCGGGGAGCGTGAGAATGTCGGTGCCGCCGAAGATGATGCGCCCTGCGGTCGCGCGCACGTGCGGGCGCGGCAACAGGCCCATGACGGCGCTTGCGGTGATCGACTTGCCGGAGCCGGATTCGCCGATCACACAGACGATCTCGCCGCTTTTCACGTCGATCGAGACGTTCTCGACGGCCAATTTGCGGTCGCCGCCGCTCGGTAGCGCCACCGAAAGGCCTTCGACGGAGAGGAGCGGCGCGGACATCAGCGGCCCTCGCGCGACTGGCGCGGGTTGAGCGCGTCGTTGAGGCCTTCGCCGACGAGATTGAGCGCGAGCACGGTCAGCATGATCGCGACGCCGGGGAAGAAGCTGATCCACCACGCCTGACGGATGACGGTGCGCCCGGCGCCGACCATGAAACCCCAGCTCATCAGGTTGGGGTCGCCGAGGCCGAGGAAGGAGAGGCCACCTTCGAGCAGGATTGCGGAGGCTACCATCATCGACGAGGTGACGATGATCGGTGACAGCGTGTTGGGGAGCACCTGCCGCGTGATGATGCGCCAAGGCGTCTGGCCAGAGACGACGGCGGCGAGAACGAACTCGCGGCTCCTGAGACTCAGCACCTCGCCGCGTACGAGCCTCGCAATCGGCGGCCAGCTCACGATCGCGATTGCCGCGCAGATCGTCTCGAAGGATGGCGTCAGGATCGCAACCAGAACGATTGCGAACAGGAAGCTCGGGATGGTCTGGAAGAATTCGGTGAAGCGCATCATGGCGTCGTCGAGGCGGCCACCGAAGTAGCCCGCGAGCGCACCGACGCTCACGCCGATGGCGAGTGCCGCCAGCGTCGACAGCGCGCCGATGATGAGGGAGATGCGGGCGCCGTGGACGATGCCAGTGAGGATGTCGCGTCCGAGCAGGTCGGAGCCGAGCGGGAAGGATCCTTGCGTGAACGGCGGCAGGAACGGCCGCGTCGCCATGCTCCAGGGATCCTCCATGACGAACATCGGCCCGAAGATGGCGACGACGATCACGGTCAACAGGATCACGATGCCGACCATGGCGCCGATGTTGCGCGCGAAGGTGCGCAGGAAGCCAGAGCCGGCGCGTTTGCGCGGCGGTGTCGCCTCGACCGATTCCCTGGCCTCTATGGTCTGGTCGGTCATGCCCTATCTCGTGACATCGATGCGTGGGTCCACGACGCCGTAGATCAAGTCGGTGATCAGGTTGAAGAGGACGACCATGCTGGCGGTGATGAAGAAGATCCCGAGTAGCAAATTGTAGTCCCGCTGCAGCAAGGCGTCGAAGGCGAGACGGCCGATGCCGGGCCATGCGAAAACCGTCTCGACGACGACGGCGCCGCCGATCAGGTGCCCCGCTTGAAGCCCCGCCATCGTGATGATCGGCAGCAGCGCGTTGCGGAGCTGATGGACCCACAGGATGCGCCGCTCGCGCACGCCCTTGGCGCGGGCAGTGCGGATGAAGTCCTGGTTGCCGACCTCGAGCAGCGATGCGCGGGTCAGCCGCGTGTAGAGCGCGATGTAGAACAGCCCCAGCACCGTCGCGGGGAGCACGAGGTGGTGCGCGACGTCGAGCGCGTAGGCCAGGCCGCTGAGATTGCCGCCGACGGTCGCCATGCCGAATGCCGGTAGCCACTCGAGCGTCACCGAGAACAGGAGGACCGCCATCAGCGCGATCCAGAACAGCGGTGTTGCGTAGCAGACGAGCGCCAGCGCCGAGATGAGGCTGTCGACCCAGCGGCCGGCGTGGCGGGCGGCGAGCGTACCCAGGATAATGCCGCCGACGAGCGCGATCGCGAAGGCGCTCATGGTGAGAAGGATGGTTGCCGGCAGGCGCTCGAAGATCAGCGAGGCGATCGTGCGCTGCTGGCGATGCGAGAAGCCGAGATCGAACGACAGGAAGCCCTTGAGATACAGCCAGAGCTGCTCGGGCAGCGAGCGGTCGAGGCCGAATTGGCGGCGGAGCTGCTCGAGGAACAGGGGATCGGCGGCTCCGGATTCGCCCGCCAGAACGATGGCGGGATCACCCGGAGCCAAACGGATCAGGAAGAAGTTCATGACGACGATGGCGATCACGACGAAGATCGCCTTGATCAGCCGTCCAGCCACGAAGCGCGGCAGCGCCATCGGCCCTAACTCCCTGGATCAGGCGCGCGTCGAGTGTGTCACTCGGCGAGCGAGACCTCGTCGTAGGACTCGTTGACGCCGAGTGCCGTGGTGACGATGCCCTTGAACTTCTTGTTGTAGAACGTCGGGAACTCCAGCTCGTGCATCCAGCCGACCGCGACCTCGTCGGTCGTGACCTTCTGCATCTCGGTGTACCACTTCTGGCGCTCCTCGCGGGACGACGCGGCCGCACCCTTGGCAAAGGCCTCGTCGACCTTGGGGTTCGAGTACTGGTGCGTGTTCGTGAACATCACGCCCTTCTTGATGTTGGACGAGAGGTACGACCGCGCGACGCCGATCGCGGGATCGCCGAACTGGAAGAGATACTGCCAGGTCGTGTCGTACTCGAAGTTTGAGCTCGCCTGATTGAAGCCTGCGACGTCGGTGTTTTTGAGCGTCACTTCGACGCCGATGCGGCGCATCTGCTGGCGCGAATACTCGGCGACGCGCTGCCAGACTTCGCCATACGGCATGACGATCATCTCGATCTTCGCGCGCACGCCGCCCGGACCTTTCGTGAGACCCATTTCCTCGAGCAGCGCCTCGGCTTTCTTGAGATCATAGGGATACTTGACCAGCGCCTTGTCGTCGTAGAACTGCGTGACCGAATTGATCGGGCCGTTGGCGACACGGCCGAGGCCGTTGAAGATATTGTCGCGCATGAACACGCGGTCGTGGGCGTGCATCATTGCCTTGCGGAAGCGGACGTCGCTGAACGGCTTGCGGCTGTGGTTCATGTCGAGCCAGGACACAGGCGCGAACATCTCGTAGCCCTTCGTCGTCAGCTCGAGGAACGGCATCTTCTTGAGGCGCTGCACCTCGAACCACTCGATGTCGCTGAATGCCGCGACGTGGACCTTCTGCGTCTCGAGCGCGACGACGCGCTGGCCGGCATCGGGGATGATGTGGAAGAACATCTCGTCGAGATAGGGCTTGCCCGGCTTGTAGTAGTCGTCGAAGCGGACCAGGTGGATGTGGCCGCCCTTCTTCCACTCCTTGAACTTGAACGGTCCCGAGCCGATCGGCGCGCTGTTGGCGGGATTGGCCCGATAGTCGGTGCCGTCATAGATATGCTTCGGCAGCACCGGTGCGGTCGCGACGTCGAACGCCATGATGAAGGGCGCGAACGGCTCCTTCAGCGTCACGACGACCGTATGGGGATCCGGCGCTGTGATGCTCTCGGCGCGCGAGAAGTTGAGACGCGCGCGCGGGTTCACCTCGGGAAGGATCTTCGTGAACGAGAAGACCACGTCCTCCGACGTGAGCGGCTTGCCGTCATGCCACTTGGCATTCTTGTGAAGCTTGAAGGTGTAGGCTTTGCCGTCAGGCGAAATCTCGAAGCTCTCGGCGAGATTCGGGATCGGCTTCAAATCGAAGCCGTAGGTGATGAGGCCCGAGAATAGCTTGCCGCCGACGGTCTGCACCGGCGTGTTGGTCGCGATGCCGACGACGAGGATCGGCGGCTCGGGGTTGATGATCTGATGCAATGAGCCGCCGCGCTTCTGAGCCTCGGCGGGCGTGCCGAGCGCCGCGGAGAGGGCAAGGACCGTCGCGGCAATGCCGAGGGAAGCAGCGCGTCGGGTAAAGGATGATCGGACGGAAAACGATGTGCCAGCGCGGCAGGGCGTCATGACGGGATACTCCGTTGCGACTTGCGGATGGGGAGCCAACAACTCGAGCCGATACATCCGCCGCCATTCTTGGCGTCAGCGGATCGGGTGGACAAGAGGACAAGCTGCTCGCGCCACGTCTGAAGCTAACGGTTTGCGAGAACACTCTCAATTGCCAGCGCGTGCACTGCGAAGGCTAATTTCATGCAGCCTGCCGCGCTTTCATGCAGCGCCGCCTGCGATTGGCCATTTTACGATAATGCGTTGGCGGATTTCCCCGGTCATCCGGTCACGTGTCGGCCGTGTCTAATCCCTCATCCCAATAGGGCTTGTCCCCGAAGCGCTCGACGAGGAAGTCGATGAAGGCGCGCACCTTCATCGAGACGTGGCGCGTCGGCGGGTAGAGCGCGCACACCGATAGCTGCGGCGCCCGATAGCTGGTCAGGACGCTGTGCAATGCGCCGGATCGCAAAGCTGGCCCGGCAATGAACGTTGGTAGCAGCGCGATGCCCTCGCCGCCGATTGCGGCGTCGCGCAGGACCTCGGCATTGTTGCTGACAAGCCGCGCTCGGACGTTGAGCCAATGGTCGCCGTCCTTTCCGGTCAGCTTCCACTGCGCGCCCGTGCCGAGATAGTCGTAGGACAGCAGCGCGTGGGTGCGCAGGTCGTTCGGATGCTTTGGCGCGCCATGCGCCTCGAGGTAGGCGGGCGAGGCGCAGAGGATGCGGTTCGCCGGCACGATCCGCCGTGCGATCAGGCTCGAATCCGACATGTCGGCGATCCGGATCGTCAAGTCGAAGCCCTCCTGAACGGTGTCGATCTGCTGGTCGCTGAGGATCAGGTGGATGGACAGCTCCGGGTATTTGGCGAGGAAGGGGGCGATCGCTTTGCCGAGATGCAGCGTGCCGAACGACATCGGCGCGTTCACGCGCAGCGTACCGCGCGGCGCCGCTTGGTGTTGGGAGACCGTCAGCTCGGCTTCGTCGATGTCGGCGAGGATGGCGACGCACCGCTCATAGTAGAGGCGGCCGTTGTCGGTCGGAGCGGCGCTGCGCGTCGTGCGATGGAGGAGCTGCACGCCGAGGTCGGCCTCGAGGTCGAGGATGTACTTGCTGATCGCCGAGCGTGAGAGGCGCATGCTGCGGGCGGCTTCAGAGAAGCTGCCCGTGTCCACCACCCGGGCAAACGCGCGCATGCTGGTGAGCTTGTCCATTCGGGGTATCTCCGAGGCCCGTGGAAGCAGCCACACGGCGGCTCCGCGCACTCGGCGCATATGGTGCCTATTGTCGACAAATCATAGACGCGAGCGTCATGATTGTCGCTATTGTCTTTGAAGTGGGGCGAACGCATATTTCGGTCAACAGCATTCATCGACCCGCCCCACGGCGGAGAAAGGTGGTCCAAATGAGCGGTATCCATCACGTCACGGCAATCGCCGGCCGGCCGCACGTGAACTTCGACTTCTACACGCGGACCCTCGGCCTGCGTTTCGTCAAGAAGACCGTCAACTTCGACGATCCCGGCACCTACCACTTCTACTATGGCGACGAGGCGGGCAGCCCCGGTACCATCCTCACCTTCTTCCCGTGGGAGCACGCGGCCCCCGGTCGCGGTGGTGTCGGCCAGACCCAGACGACGGCATTCCGGGTTCCGGAAGGCTCGATCGGCTTCTGGACCCAGCGGCTCGTCGCGGCAGGTGCCAAGCATGAGGCGCCGATCAAGCGCTTCGGCGAGAGCGTCCTCGAGTTCACCGATCCGGACGGCATGAGCCTCGCGCTCGTCGGCGTTCCCGGTGCGGAGGGCGAGCCTGCCTGGACGACCGCCGACATTCCTGCTGAACACGTCATTCGCGGCTTCCACAGCGTGACGCTGATGCTCGACGATGTGGCGCCGACGGCGGCGATCCTGACCGGCGTGCTCGGCTTCAAGGACGTGGGCCGTGCGGGACCGTACGTCCGCTTCAAGAGCGAGGACGCGATCGGCGGTATCGTCGACATGCGCGAGGCGAAGGGATTCCTCGCCGGACGGATGGGGCGCGGCTCGGTGCATCACGTGGCCTTCCGGGCCAAGGATGACGCCCAGCAGGCGGAGATCGCGCGCAAGCTCCGCGAGGAGCACGGTCTGCACGCGACGGAGCAGAGAGACCGCAACTACTTCCGGTCGATCTACTTCCGCGAGCCGGGCGGCATCCTGTTCGAGATCGCGACGGACGAGCCCGGGTTCACTGTCGATGAGCCGCTAGCCACCCTCGGCACTGATCTGAAGCTGCCGCTCTTCCTCGAAGCCAAACGCAGTCAGATCGAGGCCGTCCTGCCCCAGTTGGAGGTTGCAGCATGACGACCCCTTCAGCACGCATCGAGGTTTCCGGTGCGCCGCTGGCGCGCGCCAAGGCGGTCATGATCCTTCTTCATGGCCGCGGCGCGACGGCAGCAGGGATGCTCGAGCTGAGCGAAGTCCTCGCCCAGCCTGATGTCGCCTACATCGCGCCGGAGGCTCCCGGACACACTTGGTATCCCAACCGGTTTCTGGCGCCGATCGCCCAGAACGAGCCGCATCTGTCGAACGCGCTGGCGACGGTCGATGGACTTGTTCGCGAGCTTGGCCGCAAGGGCTTCGGCGCGGAGAAGATCGTTTTGCTCGGCTTCTCGCAAGGCGGCTGTCTCGCGCTCGAGTACGCCGCACGCAATGCGCAACGCTATGGCGCCGTGATCGGGCTCAGCGCCGGCCTCATCGGTCCCGACGGAATGACACGCAATGACGCGGGCTCATTGCAGGGCACGCGCGTCGTGCTCGGCTGCAGCGAGGCGGATGCGCACATTCCGGTGCATCGCGTGCGGGAGACCTCTCGCATCCTCAAGGCCCTCGGCGGCGATGTCATCGAGCGGATCTATCCGGGTTCTGCGCACACCATCAACGACGACGAAATCGCCCAGGTGCGCGCCGCCCTCGTTGCGATACTGCACCCGGACGGATCATGACCGCCAGCTTCGGGCGCCGTCCGTTCTTCGGACGGCGCTCGTACATTGTGCAAGTGCTAAAAGGCGGGTTGCGAGAGGCACCGGGAAAGTGGGACACACTGATACGACTGAAATTCGCATGAAATTGTACTGAAGTTATCTCTCGGCGCGTCACGCTGACATAGATGGTGCCCCAATGCCCTCGGCCAAAATGGTCCGGCTCGGCGCTTTCACGCTCGATACCGCGCGGGCGTCGCTGCATGGGCCCGAGGGGCGGATCGAGCTGCGCAGCAAGAGTTACGACGTGCTGCGCTATCTGGCCGAGCGCCCGGAACGCGTGATCCCGAAGGAAGAGGTGCTTGGAGCGGTGTGGCCCGACGTGACGGTCGGCGACGACTCGCTAGCGCAGTGCATCAGCGACATACGCCGGGCCTTGGGGCCGTCGGGGCGGGAGATCATCAAGACCGTGCCGCGGCGCGGCTACCTGCTGACCATTCCCGCCGACACCATCGACGCCGCACGCGCACGGCACGCGGCCGCTGCCGCCTCCCGTCCTCACACCCAGGACCGCCCGGCGATCGTGGTGCTGCCGTTCAGCAACTTCGGCAACGACTCCGATCAGGAATTCCTGGCCGACGGTATCACCGAGGATATCACCACGGAGCTGTCGCGTTTTTCCGAGCTCCTCGTGATCGCGCGGAACTCGAGCTTCCAGTACAAGGGAAAGCAGGTCGATATCCGCAAAGTGGGCCGTGATCTCGCCGTCGACTACGTGCTCGAAGGCAGCGTGCGGCGCGAGCACAACAAGGTGCGGGTCTCGGCCCAGCTCATCGAGACCGTCAATGGCATGCACCGGTGGGCGGAGCGCTACGACCGCTCGCTTGAGGATGTCCTCGCGGTCCAGGACGAGGTCGCCCGCGCGATCGTGTCGGTCCTCGCGGTGCAGGTGCAGAAGGCGGAGCGCGAGCGCGTCCTCCTGAAGCCACCGTCGGCGTGGCAGGCCTACGACCACTACCTCAGGGCCGGCGAGTGCGTCGCGGCCTATCATTCGTCCTACGACAAGAAAAGCCTCGTTGCCGCGCGCCGCCTGCTCGGCCAGGCCCTGACGATCGATCCCGACTACGCACGCGCACACGCCGCGCTCTCGAACGCCTACATGTCGTTCTGGATCCATCGCTGGGACGACGAGTGCCCGTGGGCGGAGGCCCTTGACCGCTGTTACCGGTCGGCGGCGGACGCCGTCCGGCTTGCGCCGGACCTGCCCGATGCGCACATCGCGCTCGGTCAAGCGCTGACGTTCCTGCGCCAGCACCGGGCCGCGGTGGCCGCGGTCGAGCGCGCAACGGCGCTCAACCCCAACCTGACGAGCTTCCGTTTTTCCTACATCCTTGTGCTGGCCGGCGAGGCGGCGCGGGCCGTCGAGCTGTTGACGTCGCATATGCGGCTCGACCCGTTCTACCAGCCGAACGCACCGGTAGCGCTCGCCTATGCCTACTACATGCTCAAGCGCTACGAGGAGGCGCTGCCGCTGCTGCTGGAGGCGGCATCGCGGGCGCCGAACATGGCGCATTGCCGCTACGTGCTGGCGATGACCTATGCCCAGTTGGAGCAGCAGGCGGATGCCGCGCGCGAGGTCGCGCACGCGCTGCGTCTCGAGCCCTGGTATCGGATCTCCAACTCGCTCACCGCTTCCTACTTCATCGATGGCGAGGATCGCGATCACCTGATCGACGGATTGCGCAAAGCGGGCTTCCCCGATTGAGGATGCGCCCGGCTTCGTCCGCGGCTACACTCGTCCAATGATGCGCAGTCCAAGCGCACGTTCGCGCGGCATCGGGCGCGGCATAGGGGAGGAGCGACATGTTCGACATCGGCGACATCAAGGTGCAGCGCGTCGAGGAGTATCTCGGGCCGGGCTTCCAGCCGAACCAGCTCCTGCCCGACTGGAGCCGCGAGGCCGTCGCGCCGGAGCTGCACTGGGTCGCGCCGACCTACTACGATCCCGTCGCCGACAAGCTCGTGAGCTCCATCCACAGCTGGGTGCTGAAGACGCGCCACCATACGATCCTCATCGACACCTGCGTCGGCAACCACAAGCATCGCCCCGAGCAGCCGCGCTTCCACATGCTCGACCGGCCCTACATGGCCAACCTCGCCGCCGCCGGCATCAGGCCCGAGGAGGTCGATTTCGTCATGTGCACGCATCTGCACGTCGATCATGTCGGCTGGAACACGCGCCTCGAGAACGGGCGCTGGGTGCCGACCTTCCCGAACGCGAAGTATGTGTTTTCCAAGACTGATCGCGACTACTTCGACCCGATGCGCGGCGAAGGCGGCAAGCAGGAGAAGCACGCGCTGGTCTTCAACGACAGCGTCCTGCCGATCATCGAGGCGAAGCAGGACATGGTGGTCGACGGCACGCACGCGCTCGGCGACAATATGGTGATCTCACCAGCACCGGGACACTCGCCTGGGCACGTGGTCATCACCGTGAAGTCGGGCGGCACCGAGGGCATGTTCGTCGGCGACGTCATGCACCATCCGATGCAGATTCATCAGCCCGAGTGGAGCAGCGCGTTCTGCTCCGATCCGGCCGAGGCGCGGCGCTCGCGGCGCAAGGTGCTGGAGCACGCGGCGGGCGCAGGAACGATCCTCTACCCGACGCACTTCGCCGGTCCGCACATCGCGCGCGTCGGCGATGCCGGCGGCAAGTTCCGCTTCCTGCCCGGCAGGGGCTGAGCGGCGCCATGGACCGAATCCAGTTTCAGGTCAACGGAAAGCAGGTTGGTGTCGCCGTCGATCCCGATACGCCGCTGCTTTACGTGCTGCGCAACGATCTCGGCCTGCGCGCGACGCGGGCGGGATGTGGCGAAGGCCAGTGCATGAGCTGCACCGTGATCATCGACGGCCGCGCGGTGACGTCCTGCATGGAGCCGGTTGGAGCGGTCGCCGGACGCACGGTCGAGACCGTGGAATCGCTCGCAGAAGGTGCGACGCGCCATCCCCTCGTCGAAAGTTTCCTGCATGAGCAGGCGGGCCAGTGCGGCTACTGTATGGCCGGCATCCTCATGCGCGCGAAGGTGCTGCTCGCGACCAACCCGGCCCCGGCGCGCGCCGATATCCTGGCCGCAATCGACGGTCACCTCTGTCGATGTGGAGCGCACACGCGGATGATCCGCGCCATCGAGCAGGCCGCGGCGGCCGGGAAGCCTGCACCATGACCGCGCTCGCAACCTCTCCAAGTCTTGCCGACAACCCGAGTTGCTCCGACTGGATCGACATCTCGCGACAAGAGACCGTCGTGCTCAAGTCCGGCAAGGTCGAGATCGGCCAGGGCATCGCGACGGCGCTGATCCAGATCGCAGCCGACGAACTCGACGTAGCTCCGGAGCGCATCTCTCTTCTTTCCGGCCATACCGCTCTTGGGCCACTCGAAGCCGGGACATCGAGCAGTCTGTCGATCGAGACCGGCGGGCGCGCGGTGCGATTAGCCGCGTCCGCCGTGCGTGCACTGCTGGTCGTCGAAGCTGCCAAGCTGCTGCAGGCGCCGCTCGAAGCACTGACGGTCGAGGACGGTCGCATCGTCGTCGCCGGACGCGAGACCGATCTGACGTATTGGACGCTCGCGCCATCGGTCGATTTCGCGGCGCAGGTGATGGACCACGCGCAGCCGAAAGCGCCGACCCAGCGGCGCCTCACCGGCACCTCCCTACCGCGCGTTGATCTCGAGGCGAAGGCGACCGGCAACGGCTTCATCCACGACCTTGCATTCGAAGGGATGCTGCACGGCCGGGTGCTGGATCCGCCCGCGCGCGACCGTCGGCTCGAGAGTTTCGACGCTGTGGCGTTGCAGCGCGCGTTCCACGGCGTCAAGGTCGTGCAGGATGGTTCCTTCGTCGGCGTCATTGCGGAGCGCGAGGATGTGGCGATCCGCGCGATCGCCATGGCGCAACGCCTCGCGATGTGGTCGGCGCCTATCCCGGTGCCAACCGATCTGCGCGCCGCGATCGCGGTCGATTCCTCCGAAGTTGAAGTGGTTGTCGCCAGAGGTGATGACAATGCGCCCGGCCGCAGGATCGCGACCGAGATAGAGCGCCCTTACATCGCGCACGCGTCGATCGCACCATCCTGCGCCGTGGCCCTATGGCGTGACGGAACGCTGGAGGTCTATTCGCACAGCCAGGGCGTCCACGATCTGCGCGCGGCGCTGGCAATGGTGCTCGTGATCGACATCGGCAAGGTCGTCGTCATCCATGCGCCCGGCGCCGGCACCTATGGCCACAGCGGCCAGGACGATGTGGTCTACGAGGCCGCGCTGCTCGCGCGTGCGGTGCCAGGGCGACCGGTCCGGCTCCTGTGGTCGCGCGCGGCGGATTTCTCGCTGGCGCCGACCGGGCCAGGCGCGATCGTGTCGGCCGAAGCGACGATCGGGAGCGGCGGACGGATCACGGCTCTCAAGGTGCAGGCCGCCTGCCAATCGCACGTTTTTCGGCCGGGACGCGGCGGCACCGCCAACCTGATCGCAGCAGAACGCCTCGCCGAACCGCTGCCCAAGGGAACGCCCGTCGATCCGCCGCTGGCACGCGGCGGCGGCGCCGACCGCAATGCCGTCCCGCTCTACGCGATTCCCAATGTCCACGTCTCGAAGCGCATCCTTCGCGACCTGCCCTATCGGACGTCGGCCCTGCGCGCGCTCGGTGGCTACGCAAACATCTTTGCGATCGAGACGCTGATGGACGATATCGCGGCCGAGACGGGCACCGATCCGCTCGCACTGCGGCTTGCCCATCTCGAAGACGCGCGGGCGGCGGAGGTCGTGCGCACCGCGGCGAAGATGGCGGACTGGCCGGGCGCGCGTGTGCAGGGCGAAGGGCTCGGCATCGGCTTCTGCCAATACAAGAACCGCAGCGCCTACTGCGCGGTGGTCGCCAAGGTCGTGTGCGACGAACGCGTTCGCCTCACGCACGTGTGGGCCGCCGTCGATGCGGGCGAGGCGATCAATCCGAATGGCATCATCAACCAGATCGAAGGCGGTATCGTGCAGTCCGCGAGCTGGACGCTCAAGGAGCGCGTCGAGTTCGACGGCGACGCCATCGCGACGCGCGACTGGGCCGGCTATCCGATTCTGCGGTTCTCGGAAGTGCCCGAGATCGAGGTGTCGCTGATCGCACAGCCCGATGCGCCACCGCTCGGGGTTGGCGAAGCGGCGACTGGCCCGACTGCGGCGGCGATCGGCAATGCGGTGCGGGCTGCACTCGGTGTGCGCGTGCGCACGCTGCCGATCACCCGCGAGGCGATCGTGGCGGCGATGGGGTAGGGCGTCGGTCAGACGCCGGTCGGCAACCAGCGGCGCGGCGTCTCGCGCTTGTCGTCGTAGGCAGCCTCGAAGACGGGCGACGCGAGAATCGCCTGCACGCGCAGGATGCCTGAGCCGACGTTGGTGAAGCCGTGCTTGCGGCCCGCCGGAATGACCGCCGACTGGCCTGCGGTGAGGCGGCGGTGGTCGTCCTCGAGCCACACGTCCGCCTCGCCTTCGAGCACGGTCAGGATCTCCTCGACCGCGTGCAGGTGAGCCGGCGCCCCGAGACCCGGATCACACCACTGCTCGAACACGGCCAGCTGCGATGTGCCCATCACCGACGACGCGACCATGCGCGTCATGACGCCCGGCCGCCATTCGTCCTTCGGCTGGCTCGCGTGGTCGACGACGGTCATCGGCATGGTGGATCTCTCACGTTTCGCAGTGTCGCGCTGCAGGCGAGAGTCGCATTGCCGATGACCGTTGGCAATAAAGCGGCGGGTCGCCGCTGGGCGGGTGGGCGTCAGTCGGCCGCGAAGCAGTAGAGGAAGCCGGCGCTGCCGGTGGCTTTGAGCAGGTCCGGGCTGCAGCCGCGTGTGCCGTGCGATGCGTTCCACGACAGCATGGGTGGGCTGTCGTTCAGGCCTTTGCGGTCATGGTGACCGACGATCGCCGAGCCGTCGCCATTCTTAGTCCAGTTGCCGCAAGTCGTGTCGCCACTGGCCGTCGCCAGCATCCCTTGTGCATCGGAGCCGGTCAGGATGTCGTGCATATTGACGGCGTCGCCACGTCCGCTGACGACGTCGCCCTTCTCGGTGAGCGCCGTCTCTTTGCCGATCTTGTTCGATGCCGAGTGCAGATCCTCGATGCTGGTCGCGACGACGACGCCCTTGGCATTCTGCCACGGTCCCTTGCCGATGCGATCGCGCGCGTTCACCGCAGGAGCGGCACCGGATGCTGTCGCGCTGAGATAGGCGCGCCAGTTGGTCTTGGTCGCGCCGGCTGCCTTGGCCAGCGCCTGACAGTGCGCGTCGGCGCCATCGAGTCCGCCGTAGTTGGCGCCGTCACCCTTGGTCACGCTGGTGACGAAAAACGACATGTCGGCTTGTTGCGCTTGGACGGTCGCTGTCAGACCGAGCGTGACGAAAGCCGCGCCTGCCGACAATCGAAGGCCGAACCTCTTCATTCCTTTTACCTCCCGGTGCATCAATGAGGGCGAACTGAAGTCGCCTTGACCGGGGTGTTCTAGCATGAGGTGCGTCGACAGCGGCGGTGGTGCGCTGATCTCTTTTCCGTGACCGGATTGAGGTGCGCGTTCAGATGACGCCCTTGGCCTTGAGGTTCTTGATGTCGCCGTCGCTATAACCGAGCGAAGCCAACACATCAGCGGTGTGCTCGCCGAGGTCGGGGGTCGCGACCAGCGTTTCGGGCTGCGGAAAGCGAGACAGGTTGATCGGCTGGCCGACGACTTTGGTCTCGCCAAGTTTTCGATGCCGGACGCGCCGCGCGATGCCGAGATGCTTGACCTGCGGTTCCGCGAACGTCTTGTCGATCGAGTTGATCGGCCCGCACGGGACGCCGGCCTTGTTGAGCGCTGCAATCCAATGTGCCGACGTGTTGGCGCGCGTCAGGGCGGCGAGCTTGTCGTTGAGCGCCACGCGGTTCGCGGATCGCTTGCCGCCGGTTGCGTAGTCGGGATCGGCCAGCAGCGCCGTCGCGCCCAGTGCCTCGCAACAGCGCTTGAACATTTGGTCGCCCGAGGCGGCGATATTGATGTGACCGTCGCTGGTCGGAAACACGCCGGTCGGGATGCTGGTCGGATGATCGTTGCCGGCCTGTTTGGCGACCTCGCCCTTCATCAGCCAGCGCGAGGCCTGGAAGTCGAGCATGAAGATCTGCGCTTCGAGCAGCGAGGTGTGCACCCACTGGCCCTTGCCCGAGCGCTCGCGCTCGTAAAGGGCGAGCATGATTGCCTGCGCGAGCAGCAGACCCGACGTGAGATCGGCGATCGGGATGCCGACGCGGACCGGTCCCTGGCCCGGAAGGCCGGTGATCGACATCAGGCCGCCCATGCCCTGCGCAATCTGATCGACGCCGGGACGCGTGGCGTCGGGGCCCGATTGGCCGAAGCCCGAAATCGAGCCGTAGATGATGCGCGGATTGATTTTCGCGACGCTCTCGTAGTCGACGCCGAGGCGGTGCTTCACGTCGCTCCTGTAGTTCTCGACGATGACATCAGCCTGCTTCGCGAGCGCCATGAATATCGCTTTGCCCTCGGCGCTCTTGAGGTTGAGCGTCATCGAGCGCTTGTTGCGGTGCAGGTTCTGGAAGTCGAAGCCATGGCGCTTGCCACCCATGGCGTCGATGTCGTTCTCGGCCGGCGGCTCGATCTTGATGACGTCGGCGCCCCAATCGGCGAGTTGGCGCGCCGCGGTCGGCCCCGCGCGGTGCGCGGTGAGGTCGAGGACGCGCAGGTGCGCCAGCGGCAGGGTGGCACGGGCCTGGTTCTCGGACGGCGTGTTGTCAGCCATGGGCGTTCTCCTCGCGCCGACGAGGCGGCGCCTCGGGCGATGGTACAATTAAGGTAGGCCCGTCAAGTACAGGCTAGCAAGCCGCCGCCCCATACCGACTTCACGCGCTACCTGTAGAGGTACTGTGGCACTATCAGCGTCAGGGACGGGAAGACGGAGATCAGCAAAAGGACTGCCAACAGCGGGATCAGGAAGGGCAGCACGGCCTTGACCGTCCTGTCGAACGAGATGTTCGCCACGCGGGCGAGGATGAAGAGCACCATCCCGACGGGCGGCGTGAGCAGCCCGATCATCAGATTGAGCACCATGACGACGCCGAACTGGACCGGATCGATGCCGGCTGCAGTAACGGCCGGCATCAGCACCGGCACCAGGATCGAGATCGCCGCGATCGTCTCCATGAAGCAGCCGACGATCAGCAACAGCACATTGATGATCAGCAGCAATACCAGCGGGTCGCGCGAGATGCCGAGCAGGACCTCGGTGATCGCCTCGGTGACACGCGCCGTCGTGAGTACCCAGCCGAAGAGCGAGGCCGCGCCGACGATGATGAGGACGGCAGCCGTCGTCTCGATGGTGTCCATCGAGACCTTGAAGAACCGCTTGAAGCTCATCGGCGGGTATGTTGGCACGATCCGGCGGCCGAAGGTCAGATAGGCATAGCCAACGGCGCTCGCCGCAATGTTCAGGAACAACGCACCGAGAACGATCCTTACCGGATCGACAAGCCCCTTATAGGCGATGAGGCATGCGACCGCGAGCACGACGGTCATGATCGAGAGCACGCGGCCGAGTGAAACGCCGATTGCATCGAGCTGGCTCGATAGTGGATAGAAGACGAGGCCGAGGAACAGCGCCCACATGCAGGCCGCGACTGCGGCTTCGGTCGGCGTGAAGATGCCGAACGACATCCCGCCGATGATGATGGCGGGCGTCATCAGGGCCGGCAGCGCGTGCACGAAGGTCGTGCCGAGGATCGATAGGCGGAAAGCCTGGTCGCTGCCGATGTTGTAGCGGTGCGCGTAGTAGGTCACGTACAGCATCAGGAAGGCGGCCATCATCAGGCCTGGAATGAATCCGGCTGCGAACAACTGGCCGATCGAGACGTTCGCCATGACGCCGAAGATGACCATCGGCAGCGATGGCGGAATGATGGGTCCGATGGTCGCCGATGCCGCCGTAACGCCGACCGCGAACTCAGTATTGTAGCCATGATCGCGCATGGCCTTGATCTCGATGGTGCCGAGGCCGCCCGCATCGGCGACTGCGGTTCCCGACATGCCGGAGAAGATCACCGAGCCGACGACGTTCACGTGGCCCAGGCCGCCTCTGAGCCATCCAACGAGGGCTACGGCAAAATCGTAGATCCTGTTGGTGATGCCGGCCGAGTTCATCAGGTTGCCGGCCAGGATGAAGAACGGCACCGCCAGCAGCGGGAAGCTGTCGACGCCGCCGGCCATGCGGTGGAGGATGACAAAATCGGGGATGCCGGCGATCAGGTTCGTGTAGACGAGCGATGAGCCGGCCAGCGCAATGAAGATCGGCACGCCGATCAACAAGGTGACGAAAAAGACGATAAAGAGCAGGATCATGGTACCGGTCCCGTCAATCCACGACCACGCCTTCACCGATGGACTTCTGCGCGGAGCGCCAGCCATCGCGGGCATTGCGGAAGAAGTTGATCGCCTGCCGTATCACCATCAGGAAGCAACCGAGCGCTACGCCGCCGTACACCGTGCTCATCGGCAGATCGATGATCACCATGCGCTGCCATTGCATGCGCTCGACGATAGTGAGCGAGAAGTAGGCGAGCAGCCCCATGAACAGCAGTTTGATCAGATCGACGAACGCCAGCAGGGCCCGGGCGGGGACCGGAGGCAGGTAGTGCAGAAGCACCTCGACGGAAATGTGCAAGTTTTTGCGCGCGACGATGGCGGCGCCAATGAACGTCACCCAGATCAACCCATAGCGGGCGATCTCCTCGGTCCAGGCGAGGCTGTCATTGAGCACGTAGCGGGTGAAGAACTGGAGGAAGACGATCGCGCCGAGCCCCCAGAAGACAAGGAAGGCGAGCCAGTTCTCGATGTAATGCTCGATCTGGACGTCCTCGTCCTCGACGACAATGAGATGCACGTTGTCGCCGTCCTTGGGCGCAACAGCCGGATCGTTGGCCATCCGGATCTTCCTCCCTTTGTGATGATTCTTGCCGCTTCGTTTTGGCGGCTTTCAAGGGACAGCGGACGGCGGTCGGGCCGCCATCCGCTGCTATATACCGACGAGCACCCCGCGTGCCGCGCCGTCAGAGCGCCTGCAGCGCCTCGTATTGCTCCTTGGTCCAGTACGCGAGCGCGTCGGGGCCGAGGTGGGCCGGAATGGCGACTTTGCGGAAAGCCTCGCGATCGGGCCGCGTCACCGTTTTGCCGAGCTTCTCGAACTCGGCTGGCAGCTTCTGCTCGCTGTCTCGGATCGCGTCCGTCGACTTGGAGGCTGCCTGCGCCAGCACCTCAGTGAATATTCCCTTCTCGGCATCGTTGAGCTTGCCGAGCAGCGGACGCCCGAGCACGGTGACGAGCGATTCCGTGATGTGGCCCGTGAGGTGGATGTACTTCTGCACCTCGTAGAATTTCTTCGCGAGGATGGTCGGCAGCGGGTTCTCCTGGCCGTCGACCGTGCCCTGCTGAAGCGCGAGATAGACCTCGGCGAACGCGATCGGCGTCGCATTGGCGCCGTAGATCTTGGCGAATAGAACGTAGAGCGGCGCCTGCGGCACGCGCAGCTTCATGCCCTTCATGTCGTCCGGGCCCTTGATCTCCTTGTTGGAGGTCATGTGGCGCTCGCCATAGTAGGTTAGGGCGACGATGCGGTGGCCGGCCTTCTTCTCGTAGCCATCGGCGAGCTCGCGGAACAGCTTGGAGCCGCGGTAGGCCTTCCAGTGGTCGAAGTTGCGGAAGATGTAAGGGCAGTTGGAGATCGAGATCGGGCGATGCACGCCGCCGACGAAAGCGGCTCCGGTATAGATGATGTCAACGGTGCCGAGGCCGAGGCCTTCGTTGATCTGCGGCTCGTTGCCGAGCTGCGAGGCCGGAAAGACCTGGATCTCGTACTTGCCGTTGGTCCGCTTCTTGATCTCCTCGGCGGCCCAGAGGGCCTCGGTGTGATAGGGCTCGCTCACTTCGTAGACATGGGCCCACTTGAGAACCGTCGGCTTTGCCTGGGCGATAGCGGGTGAGGCGACCCCGACGAGCGTGCTGGCAGCGCCGACCGAAGCGGCGGTGCCAAGGAATCTACGGCGCGAAATATCGCGGCTTGAACGTCCGGTCATTCGAATTTCCTCCCTGGGAAATGGGTTTTGTCTTGCTGATTGTTTTGTTGGGGCAGAGCCCTGCTGCTTGGATGCGCGTTCGGCGCATCAGGTCGGTTGCTCCCTCTTCTTGCCGGCAGCGAAATTGCAGCCTTCGATCGGCACTATAGACCACCCGGCGGCACGATCCACCGGTTGCTTGGATGCGAAAGTTTCGCGCGTATTGGGGCGCACGGGTAGCGATGTTAGGCGGGTTCGATGGCCATGTCGCTCGCGATCTTGATGCGAGGATGTCAGCCTAAAGTCGAGGATGAAGGGGGCCGGCGTAACCTAGCTCTTGCGGGGAGGTTGCGAGGTTGCGCCGATGGGTTTAGACGTTGTGCGGCGCACATTTTATCTCTTTGGCGAGGCGGCGATGCGTAGACCTGTCCAGGTGCTCTGTATTGCGGCTGCCGTGCTTGCAGCGGGCGGCACCGTCTGGGCCATTGGGGCCGGTGACTTCCTCGGGCATTACCTGCAACTCACGCCTCAGTCCGACAGGGCGGCTCAGCCGCCCGCGTCGAGCGGGCAGAGGGTCGCGACGCCTCCGCCTGCGACCGCGCCGGCCGCCCAGCAGCGGCGCGAGGTGCTCTCCATCGAGGTTGCCCGCATCGATGCCCGCGGCTCCTCCGTGTTTGCCGGCCGTTCGCCGCCAGACCACCGCGTGACCGTGCTCGCCAACGGACGCGAGATCGGCACCACCATCGCGACCGAGGACGGTCAATGGGCCATCGTTATCGACGAGGGAATTACTACAGGCTCGGTCGAACTTGGGATCAGGTCGCGCCCGGTAGCGGGAGGACCTGAGGTCGTTGGCTTGCCGCGCCATCTCGTCGTGCCGGGCCCGCAGGTCGCCGATACGACGGCTAAGGTGCCGGCGGCTGCTCCACCTGCGACGCGGACCGCGAGCGCCGCTCCGGCATCGAGCGGGACGAATGCCACCGGCACGCCGACAGCGGCAAAGTCCGCAATTCCGCCGCCGGCCGCTCCAAAGACAGCACAGTCGCCAGCCCAGCCCCAAGGTCAGCCCAAGGGAGCACAGTCGGACGACCAGAAGGCGCTCGAGCGTTTCGCCGCGATCGTCGCGAAAGAGCGGGACGCCGCGGCTGCCCGCGAGCGCGAAGCGTCGACGTCGGGAGCCGCTACGACGGTGATGCCGGCGACGCCCTCGACGCAACCAGGCAACCCGCTCGCCACTGGTGTGGCGAAGGCGCCGGACGCGGCTGTTGCGCCCTCCAGGCTGGCTGCGGCGACGCCTCCCTCCCATCGCCAGGACGCCACGGATTCCGAACCTGGCCGGGTTGCCGCCAGCAAGCGTACCGATCCGACGACGATGATCCCGGTTCCGATCACCTTCGTCAGCAACCAGTCGGCGTTGACCGACAGCGGGGCGCGAGCGGCGGCTCTGCTGGCTGAGTATATTCGCCTCAAGAACCCAGCGAGTGTCACGCTCTCGGGACACGCCGATGCCCGCGGGCCGGACGGCTACAATATGCGGCTGTCGCTGAAACGCCTTCAGGCAATCGAGCGCTATCTCCGTGCCGCCGGCTACTCCGGCGGACTGTCGCTGGTACCGCGCGGTAAGCGCGATCCCTATCAAGGCATCGATCGCCGGCGGCTCGCGCTCAGCGAAATCTATCAGGCCGACCGCCGCGTCGAGCTGCGCCTGACGCCCTGACGTTTTCGTGCATGGCGTCTCGGTTGCCGCATCCGATCCCGTATCAGGGCTCCAAGCGGGCGCTGGCTGCGGTCATCGGCGCTCACGTTCCCCGACGTATCGAAGTTTGGCACGAACCGTTTGCAGGCTCCGCCGCAATGACGCTGTGGGCCGCTGAGGCCGGCATTGCGCGCCGCTATGTTATCGCCGACGTCCTCGAGCCGATCGGACGGCTGTGGGACGCAATCATCGGCGCTCCGGTCGCGACGGCGGCGCGCTATCGCACGATCTGGCAAGGGCAGCGCGACGGCGATCCGGACTACTTCAACGAGGTCCGCGCGCGCTACAACACGAGCGCCGACCCGGTCGATCTGCTCTATCTCATCTGCCGCTGCGTGAAGAATGCGGTACGGTTCAACGCGCGAGGTGAGTTCACGCAGTCGGTCGATCGTCGCCGGCTAGGGATGCATCCCGATCGCATGGCGGTGGCGGTGGACGGCGCATCGCACCTGCTCCGCGGCCGCACGGAGGTGCGCATCGGTGACTGGCTGACAACGACCGCCGACGCGGGGCGGCGCGATTTCGTCTATCTCGACCCGCCGTACCTCGGCACCACCGTCGGCCGCGACCGTCGCTATGTCCGCCAGCTCGAGCGCGACGATCTGATCAACGGGCTTCGCGGGCTGATGGCGCGCGGTGTGCGGTTCGCACTTTCCTACGACGGCATGACGGGGGCCAAAGTCTACGGGCCGCCGCTGCCGGCTGAACTCGGTCTCACGCGGTTGCTGCTCGATGCCGGGACGTCGTCGCAGGCGACGTTGTCGGGCCGGACCGAGAAGACGATCGAAAGTCTTTACCTGTCGCCTGGGCTCACCTGAGTGTTGCGTTCAGGCCTCCATCCGGCCCTTGTTCCGCGCGGCAAGGATCGGGCGGACCATGGTCTTGAAGCGCCACGCCTCGGCATCGTGGAGGTAGCCGGACAGGCAGAAGGACTGGCAGCCGATATCGATATACTGCTGCAGCACGTCGGCGCACTGCTCCGGGTTGCCGACGATGCAGATGCCGGCGCCTGGACGCGCCCGTGCGAGGCCCGACCACAGGTTCGGCGCGATCAGGTCGCCCTTGGTGCGGCGCAGCTCCTGAACGCGCTGATTGGCGACCGACGACGCGTAGTGCTCGCGGATGTAGCGCTCGCGCTCCTCGGTTACGTTGCGCACGAGGCCTTCGGCGGCGTCCCACGCGTCGGCTTCCTTCTCGCGGCACACGATCTGCAGGCGCATGCCGAAGCCGAGCTTGTCCTGGCGGCCATGGCGCGCGGCGAGTACCTTGAGCTCGGTCATGTTGGCCGCGATGCGCTCGGTCGTGTCGCCCCAGAACAGGTGGACGTCGGAGTGCTTCGCCGAGATCTCGGCCGCCTGACCGGAGCCGCCGCCGAGATAGAACTTCGGATGTGGATTCTGGTAGATCGGCGCCGCCAGCTCGGCGCCCTTCAGCGTGTAGTGCTTGCCGTCGAAATCGATCGGCTTGCCGCCCGAGGCCCATAGCTTCTTGAGGATCGTGACTTCCTCGTCCATGACCTCATAGCGCTGGTCCTTGGGGAGATTGATGCCCTCGGCGACATTCTCCGCTTCGCTCTGCCCGGCGATGAGATTGATAGAGATGCGGCCGCCCGAGAGCTGGTCGCAGGTGGAGATCATCTTCGCGAGCAGGACGGGATTGATGTAGCGCGGCTTCGCCGCCACCAGCATCTTGATCGAACGGGTGCGACCAATCATGAGTGCCGCGGTCATCCAGGCGTCCCAGCACTGGTGGCCGACCGGGATCAGCATGTACTCGAAGCCGGCATCCTCGGCGGCTCTCGTCACGCGTTCGAACATCTCCTGCCCGGCCGGGATCTTGAGCGGATCGCCATAGTCGTCGGTATCGCCGCGGGTCGGCAGGAACCAGCCGAATTCGAGAGGGGGCATCGAGCGTCTTCCCTGATGGTTCGCTGTGGCTTTGAGGAGAAGATATCGGACCGGCGGCCCGTCGTGAAGTTGCTGGGGGCAACGCTCCATTGCGTCGTTCAACAAACTATACGTAGAGATAACTGGCCGCGGCGAGCCCGCTCGCTCACACTAGCTCCGATATAGTTTGCTCATGGAGAACGGCCATGATGTTGGGACTGTCGCTTTCCGCATTCACGACGCTGCACGTCATCATCAGCCTTTTCGCGATTGCGGTGGGGCTCGCGTGGATCGCCGACCTGCTGCGCGGGCGCCAGTCGGGGCTCATCGCGGGGCTGTTCCTGCTGACGACCATCATGACGAGCGTGACCGGGTTCATGTTTCCGGCGTCGGCGGTGACGCCCGCGCATATCTTCGGCGTCATATCCCTGGTCGCACTCGCAGCAGCGGTGCTCGCGCTCTACGTATTTGGGCTCAGAGGCTTCTGGCGGCCCGTCTATATCGTGACGGCGGTGCTCTCGCTCTATCTCAATATTTTTGTCGGCGTGGTCCAGGCATTCCAGAAGATCGGCCCGCTGCATGCGCTGGCGCCGACGCAGTCGGAGCCGCCTTTCGCCGTCGCTCAGACGATCGTGCTCGTGATCGCAATCGTCGTCGGATGGCTTGCAGTGCGTCGCTTTCGCGTCGGCGGCATGACTGCCGCCTAACTCTGAGCGACGGCCGCGGGAGGCTTTGACGCAGCCTTCAGCTCCTCGGCGAGGATCTGGGTTTCGTGCGCGCGCGGCTTGGAGAGTGGCGCCAGGATGCGGTAGGCGACGGGCACCAGCAACAGCGTGAAGATCGTCGCGAAGCCGAGGCCGCCGATGATGACCCAGCCGAGCGCCAGGCGAGCCTCGGCGCCGGCTCCTGTCGCGATGACGAGGGGGAAGGCGCCGACGACGGCCGCGAGCGCCGTCATCGTCACGGGCCTGAGCCGCGTAGTTGCGGCGGTGCGGATCGCGTCCGCCACGCTCAAGCCTTCGTCGCGCTTCTGGTCGGCGAATTCGACCATGAGGATGCCGTTCTTGGCCATCACGCCGACGAGCAGCACGAGGCCGATCTGGCTGTAGACGTTCAGCGAGCCCCCCGTGAGCAGGATCGCGAATATCGCGGCCGCGAGCCCGAACGGCACCGTCACCATGATGACGAGCGCGCTGACGACGCTCTCGAACTGCGCCGCGATCACGAGGAATACGATCAGAAACGCGATAGCGAAGACGAACAGCGTGCTCTGCGTCGTCTCGCTCAGCGTCTTCGCCTCGCCGAGCAGCGTGATCGACATATCCGGCCCTAGCACCTGGGGCGCGACCGTGCGCAGGGTGGCAACGGCATCGCTGAGATAGGTACCCTCGGCGAGTTGCACGGTGACGGGGACGGCGCGGCGGCGGCTTTCGCGGGCGAGCGTCGGGGCGATCGCCACCTCCTCCATCTTCACGAGCGTCGACAGCGCGACGAACCTGCCGCTGCCGGTCTTCACGAACAGGTTGCTCAGATCGGACGGATCGTCGATCGGCCGGCCGCCCGGCTTGACCTGGATCTCGACGATCTCGTCGCCGATGAAGAGGTCGGCGGCCTTCGAGTAATCGACCATGGTGTTGACGAGACTGGTGATGGCATCGATGGGGACGCCGAGCTTGGTCGCCGCGCCGCGGTCGATGCGGACGGAGAGCTGCGGCTGCGTCGTGCTGAAGTCGGTGCGCGCGCCGCGGAAGCCCGGCGTCTGGCCAAGGCGCTGCGCGAGCGCCGTCGCGGCATCGGCGATCTTGTCGTAGTCGGTTCCGGTGACGGCGAAGCGCAAGCCCTGTCCGCCGCCACGGATGCCGAGGCTGTTCGGCGACCGCGTCGAGATCGACAGGCCCGCAATGCCTGAGAGCCGTTCCTGCAACTCGGCCTGGATGGCCTGCTGGCTGCGCGAGCGCTCGCGCCAGGGCGCCAGCGGCGCGACGATGGTGGCGCGGTTCTGGCTGCCTTGCCCGACGGTGGTGAGGATGCTGGTGATCTCGCCCTTCTTCTTCAGCTCGTTGAGCGCCGCCTCGACCGGCGCGATCTTGGCGGACACGTAGTCGATGTTGGTGCCCTGCTGGGCGTTGATGCTGATGTTGATGACGCTGCGGTCCTCGGCGGGCGTGATCTCGCTCGGGACGAAACGGAAGGCGAGATAGGCGGCTATGCCAAATGCAAGGCAGATCGCGACGACGATCCAGCGGAGCCGCAGGCACCAGTCGAGGAGTCGCGCGTAGAAATTGCCGAAAGCTGTGGCGATGCGGTCGAGCCGGCCCGGTGCATCGGTACTTCCGTGATGGCCGGTGCCGATCTTGGCGGCGAGCATCGGGCAGAGCGTCAGCGCGACGAAGGACGAGACCGTGACAGAGAAGGCCATAACGAACCCGAACTCGGAGAACAGGCTGCCGACGATGCCCGGCATGAACGAGACTGGAATGAAAACGGCGGCGAGCGTCGCAGTCGTCGCAAGCACGGCGAACACGATCTCGCGGGTGCCGATGACGGCGGCGGCGCGGGGGCCCGCTCCCATCGCGCGATGGCGTGCGATGTTCTCGATGACGATGATCGCGTCGTCGACCACGAGGCCGGTCGCGACGACGAGCGCCAGCAGCGTGATGATGTTGAGCGAGAAGCCGGCCATCCAGATGGCCGCCAGCGTGCCGATGAGCGAGATCGGGATCGCGATCGTCGGCGCGATCGTGGCGTGGATCGAGGCGAGGAACACTAGGATCACGATGACGACGATCACGGCGGCGATGATGAGCGCAATCACGACCTCGCGCACAGCCTCCTCGATGAAGACGGCGTCATCGGAGATGATCGAGATGTCGACGCCGGGCGGCAGGCTGCGCTTCAGCTCGCCGATGGCGGCGCGGACGCCCTCGGAGATGCCGATCGTGTTGGACTGGGCCTGGCGCACGATCTCGAGCCCGACCGCGGTCTTGCCATCGAGGCGCGTGATGGCCGTCGCCTCCTGGTAGCCCCAGCGGACAAAGGCCACGTCGGAGACGCGCGTCGTCGCGTTAAGCTCGAGGGCGCCCACTTCCTCCGGCGTCTGGATCGGCGCCTCGGCCTTGACCAGCAGGCGCTGGGTCGGATTTTCGAGCGCGCCCGAGGGACCGGTGATGGACGCCTTGCCGATCGCCGTCATGAGATCGGACAACGCGAGGCCGCGACCCGCAAGCGCAACCTGATTGATGCGCACCTCGATCGTGCGGGCGCGCAGGCCGTAGGACGTCGCCGAGGCAACGCCCTCCACTGCGGCGAGCCGGTCCTCGATGACGTTCTTGACGAGGTCCGTGAGCTCAGCTTCGGAGAGCTTCTCGGCCGAGATCACGAGCCGCATGATCGGCGATGCATCGGCGTCGGCTTTGACGACGGCGGGATCGTCGCGCATGTCTGCGGGGAGCTGCCGCCGGATGCCGGCGACGGCGTCGCGCACGTCCATTGCGGCCGATTCGATGTCTGTGCGGCTGGAGAACTCGATGGTTACGCGGCTCGAGCCGTACGAGGAGTTGGACGAGATCGACGTGACCCCCTGAACGCGAGATACCGCACTCTCGATGATCGAGGTGATCTGGGCATCCATCGTCTGCGGCGTGGCGCCATCGTAGCTCGCCCGCACAGTCACGATGGGCCGATCGACGTTCGGCAGCTCGCGGATCTCGATGCCTTGGAGCGCGGCATAGCCGGCGACGATGATGAGCAGGTTCAAAACCACCGTGAGCACGGGGCGCCGGATGAAGGTGCCGACCCAGCCGCCGTCGTCGGCCGGCATCGGAGGGGGCACGGGAGCGGTCGACGTCATGGCGGCGTGGCCTCTGATCGGAGAGGAAAGGGAGCGGCGGCGTACCCGGCGCGTCAGTTGGTGGCCACGCGGATGGTCTGCCCGGGCTGAAGCTGGTCGCCACCCTCTTGGACGACCTTGTCGCCGGCCTTGAGCGCGGCATCGACCATGACTCGGTCGCCGTTGCGCGACACGATCGCGATATCGACGCGCTCGACGGCATTCCTTGACGTCACGCGCCAGACGAAGGCGCCGCGACGGTCCCACTGGACGGCGAGGCCTGGCACCAGCGGCGTCGCCTGGCCCGTGAGCCGCACGCTGATCGAGAATGTCGAGCCCGGGATCAGGCTAAGGGACGGGTTCGGGATCTCGCCGCGGACGGCAAGCGTGCGTGTTTCCGGATCGATGCGGGTGCCGACCGCGTCGATCGTGCCGTCATAGTTCTCGCCGCTTCGCGTGACGAGGCTCGCGCGCAGCGACAGGCCTTTCTTGATCTGCGGGGCGACCGACTCGGGAACGGTGAATTCGACCAGGATGGATGTGCGGTCGTCCAGGGTCGCGATCGGCGTGCCGGCGCTGATGTAGTCGCCGATCTGCAGGTTGGTGAGGCCCATGATGCCGTCGAAGGGCGCGCGAATGGTCATGCGGTCGAGCTCCTCGCGGGCCCGGCGCAGCGCCGCATCGGCGACTTTGAGCGCCGTGTCGGCCTCGGCACGGGCAACGCGCGTGACCACGCCTTCGGTGAGCTGCTTCAAGCGCTCGACGGCGGCAGCGGCAAGCTCCCGCTGGGCCTCGGCGGTCTCGACGGCGATCTGCTCCGTCTCGGAGCGGAGCTGGGCCAGCGGCTGGTTCGCCTTGACCATTTCGCCGCCTTCGAACAGCACCTTTTCGACGATGCCGGCCTGGCGCGTGGTGATGGTGACCTGACGGCGGGCGCGACCCGAGCCGACGGCGGCGACGCGCTCGTTGATCGGCACGACTTGAACGTCGAACAGCGTGACCGGCGGCGGTCCAGCAGCGGCGCCGCCGCGACGGCGCTGCGCGTCCGCGTCGGTCGTCGTCATCATCATAAGAACGCCGCAGGCAAGAGAGAGCGCGACTACGGCCGTGCTAATCCTTTGCGCCCGAGATTGCGGCCATCCGGCATTGATTGTCATTTCGGCGATCCCCCGGTTCGGAGTCAGGCGGCGCTCGCGATCGAAGCGTCGGATCCACTTGCTCGGCACTATATGAGTAACCAACGTGGCAAACACGCATATCCGTCGTTTGCTGCCGCGCTGCTCGTTGGTTGACTCGACCTGGGTGGGCTGGCAATAGAGCCCCGAAGCATCTTTGTTCAGTGCGTGATCCGTCCGTGGTCCCCTGAAGCAATGCGTGCCCGCCCTCGAAGCACATTTGATCTGGGGAATGCATGAAGACGTATTCGATTGCCGCAATTCCTGGCGACGGGATCGGCAAGGAGGTCATCGCCGCAGGCCTCGAGGTGCTCGAGGCACTCGCCTCGCGCGACGGCGGCTTCAAGCTCTCGGTCAGCAGCTACGACTGGGGCTCCGACTACTACCGAAAGAACGGGCGCATGATGCCCGACGACGGGCTTGATGCAATCCGCGGCGCCGATGCCATCTTCTTCGGAGCGGTCGGGGCGCCGGATGTGCCCGATCACATCACGCTGTGGGGGCTGCGGCTCGCGATATGCCAGCCGTTCGACCAGTACGCCAACGTGCGCCCGACGCGCATTTTGCCGGGCATCGCGAGCCCGCTGGCCGGCGTGACCGCGAAGGATCTCGACTGGGTTATCGTGCGCGAGAACTCCGAAGGTGAGTACGCCGGTGTCGGCGGGCGCGCCCATCGTGGCCTGCCGGAAGAGGTCGCGACTGACGTCTCGGTGTTCACGAGAGTTGGCGTCGAGAGGATCATGCGGTTCGCCTTCAAGCTCGCGCAGTCGCGGCCGCGCAAGCTGCTGACGATCGTCACCAAGTCGAACGCGCAGCGCCACGGCATGGTGATGTGGGACGAGATCGCGGCGCTCGTCGCGAAGGATTTCCCGGACGTGACGACCGACAAGATGCTCGTCGACGCGATGACCGTGCGCATGACGCTCAAGCCCGGCTCGCTCGATACGATCGTCGCGACCAACCTCCACGCCGACATTCTCTCCGATCTCGCCTCCGCGCTTTCCGGCTCGATCGGCGTGGCGCCGACCGCGAACATCAATCCCGAGCGCCGCTTCCCCTCGATGTTCGAGCCGATCCACGGCTCGGCGTTCGACATCACAGGCAAGGGCATCGCCAATCCGATCGGCACCTTCTGGTCGGCGGTCATGATGCTGGAGCACCTCGGCGAGAATGCTGCGGCGCAGCGACTGATGCGCGCGATCGAGCGGGCGACGGCAAATGGCGAATTGCACACGCCGGACCTTGGCGGAAGCGCGACCACCCAGCGTGTGACCGATGGCGTGATCGCCGCTATTCGCGCGGATAACTCTTAAGGCGAAAAGTGGGGGACAGCGTCGGGCAACCCCGCTAATACAGACCAGAACGAGCAGAAGTGGGCGCCTCAGTCGTGTCCCCTGCTCCACCAAGCAGTGAAGATCGGTGCCTAGCCGGCGACCGGAGGGAGCAACCCCGTAAGTTAACGTTCAAAGGATGGGACTGATGAAATCCAAGTTGATGAAACTCCTCGCGCTGCCGCTGGCCGTGTGGGGGATTTCAGTACAATCGCAGGCGCAGACGCCTGATCCGAGCTGGCCGCAGACGCTGACGCTCGGCACCGCCTCGGTTGGCGGCACCTATTTCGTTTATGGCCAGGTCTGGGCCTCGCTGGTGAACAGCAAGATCGGCACCAAGATCAGCACCCAGCAGACGCAGGGACCGAACCAGAACATCATCCTCACCGACAGCCGCCAGATCGACTTCGGCATGACGACAATGGGCGTCGCGCTGCAGGCGTGGACCGGCGAAGGCGCTTGGACCAAGGGCACCAAGTACAACAACATCCGGGCAATCTTCCCGATGTACGACACGCCCTTCCACTTCATCACGCTCGAGAAGACCGGTCTCAGCAAGGTAGCCGACATCGCCGGCAAGCGCGCCGGTGTCGGTCCGCGCGCGGGCACCTGCGGCACCTACTTTCCGATGATGTTCGATACGCTCGGCATCAAGGCGACGATCCGCAACGGCCAGGGCTCCGACATGGCGGCCAACCTGCAGGATGGCCTGATCGATGTGTTCCCGTTCTGCGCGGGCGTGCCGATCGCGGCCTATTCCGAGCTCGAGACCACCAACAAGGTGCGCTTCTTCACCTACACCGACGACGAGATCGCGAAGCTCAAGAAGGCGATGCCGGAACTGTCGGACTCGACGATCCCGAAGGGCACGTACAAGCAGCAGACCGAGGATCACAAGACGGTCGGCGTGTACAACTTCGCCATCGCGCACAAAGATGTGCCCGATAGCCTCGTCTACGCCGTCGTCAAGGCCGTGCTCGAGAACAATCCCGAGATGGTGAAGGGGCACGCCGCGTCCAAGGAGACGCTGACCCAGAACTGGGATCGCAACACCTTCCTGCCGTTCCATCCGGGAGCGGTGAAGTACTTCCAGGAGAAGGGCATCAAGATCCCCGACAAGCTGATGCCGCCCAAGGGCTGACGGCTTCGACACGAGTATCGAACGGGTCGCGGCATCCCCCGCGGCCCGTTCGGCTATTAGGATCAGCAGTGACTGAGAATGACGGGCTGAGGGGCACTTGCCGTGGCGACGAACAGCAAAGACGAAGACCTCGAGGTGAAGGCCCCGGTAGCCGACGAGGAGTTCATCGGCACCAGACGAATCCTGCGTTCGTGGGAGCTGAAGGTCGTCGCGGTCCTCTGCATCACATTCACGCTCTTCCATCTCTTCGTGCTCAACGTCTATTCGCTCGAGCCGCTGATGTTTCGCGCCGTTCACCTGGGATGGGGGATGGCGATCGGTTTCCTCATCTCGGCACCGTTCACGCGTGCGGGATCGGAGGGCATTCCCTGGTACGACTGGATCCTGGCGGCCGCTTCCGCGGCCTGCGCGGGCTACATCTGGTGGGAGCTGGACGGCCTGCTGTTCCGCGCCGGCGCCCAGTTCACGCCCGGTGATGTGATCACCGGCGTCGTCGGCACGCTGCTGGTGCTCGAGATCTCGCGCCGCATGACCGGTCTCGCGCTGCCGATCATCTCGAGCGTGTTCATCGTCTACTGCTTCGTTGGGCCCTGGATGCCGGGCGTGCTCAAGCACAATGGCTTCGCAGTCGACCGCTTCTTCACCTACATATTCAGCGAGTACGGCATCTTCGGTGTCACCACTCAGGTATCGTCGACCTACATCGTCCTTTTCGTGACGTTCGCGGCCTTTCTGACGGTGTCGAAGGCGGGTGACTACATCAACGACGCCAGCAATGCGCTGTTCGGTTGGGCGCGTGGCGGTCCCGCCAAGGCGTGCGTCGCGTCCGGTATCGCGTTCGGTGCGATCTCGGGCTCGGCGGTCGCCAACGTGGTCGCCTCCGGCATGGTGACGATTCCGATGATGCGCCGCGTCGGCTACGACCGTCCGACGGCTGCCGCGATCGAGGCGACGTCGTCGACGGGCGGCCAGATCACGCCGCCGGTGCTCGGCGCCGGCGCGTTCCTGATGGCCGAGATCACAGGTATCCCCTACACAACCATCGCCCTGGCGGCGGTGATCCCGTGCCTCCTCTTCTATCTCGCCTGCTGGATCCACGTCGATCTGCACGCCATCCGCCTCAACGTGCGCGGATTGCCCTTCTCCGAACTGCCGCCCATCAAGGCGATCCTCCCCCGCGTCTACCTGATGGTGCCGATCTTCGTCCTCGTCTGGGTGCTGCTCGACGGCTATTCGCCGTTCCGCGCTGGTTCGCTCGGCATCCTCGCGGCATTGCTGTGCGGGGCGATCGCTATATGGTTCAGCGACTTCAAGCGTGACGGCACGGTCAGTACCGACGGCGCCGAAAACCTCTTCGCGATGATATTCACCGCGGTGGTGCGCTTCGTTGTCCTCGCCGGTCTCGGTTTCGGGCTGATGGCGCTGATGACGCACGGCACGTCGCTGCTGCCACCCACCGCAGCGCTCGTGGCATCCATCGCCCTGATCGCCGTGCCAGCCCTGCTGTTCGGTTGGCGGCGGACGCTCGAGGCGCTCGAGAAGGCGGCACGCGACAGCATCCAGCTTGTGGCTGTGTGCGGTTGCGCCGGCATCATCGTAGGTGTTGTGGCGCTGACTGGCGTCGGCGGGCGGTTCTCCGAGCTGATCCTTGCCGTCGCGGGTGCCAATCAACTGCTCGCGATGGTCTTTGCGGCGTTGATCGCCCTTATCCTCGGCATGGGGATGCCGACGACGGCGGCCTATGCCATTGCCGCCGCCGTCATCGCGCCTGGACTGTCACGCATGGGCGTGCAGCCGCTCGTCGCGCATATGTTCGTCTTCTACTTCGCCGTCATCTCGGCGATTACACCGCCGGTAGCGCTGGCATCCTTCGCGGCCGCGGGCATGGCGCAAGCCGACCCCTGGAAAACATCGTGGATTGCGGTGAAGTTCGGCCTCGCGACGTTCCTGGTGCCATTCATGTTCTACTATTCGCCGGTGCTGCTCATGCAGGGTGAGTGGCCGGCGATCATTCAGGCGACGCTGACGGCAGGAATCGGCGTCTGGTTCCTTGCTGGTGCTTCCGAAGGCTGGTTCGGCGGCCGGCTGGCGATGCCGCTGAGGATCGCTATGGGCATTGCGGCGCTCTGTATGCTGCACCCGGGGTCGATCTCGGACATCGTCGGTCTCGGTATCGGGATCCCGGTCTACGCCTACCAGCGGATGATGGGTGGTGGAAGCAGTCCGGCGGCGGCCTGATCACGCCACGAAGTAGCTGCGCACCGAAGCGAGCAGCGTCACGACGCCGATGACCATGAGCGTCACCATCGCTGCACGGCGGAAGTGACGCGCGCCGCCATACGCGAAGTAGCGGCTACCCAGCGTCGTCGAGACGACGTAGAGCGGCGCCATGACGAGGCCGATCACGAGCGCTGATTTCGTGAAGAGACCGAAGTACCAGAGCGGCAGCAGCGAGGCGAGGGAAACGGCCGTCAGCGCCGCGAGCACGTTACCGCGTTGCTGAGTCGGTGGTCCGGGGCGGGACAGGATGACGGCCACCACCGGCGGACCGCCGATGCCGGCGACGCCCTGGACGAGGCCGCTGATCGCGCCGACCGCCAGCAGGATCGGGCGGGCAATCTCATTCTCGAAGTGCCAGCCTCGCATCATCATGACCACCATGAGCACGACGAGGCCGGAGATGACGATCTTCATCAGCGCCGGGTCAATGCTGACGAGCGCCAGCGTGCCGAGTGGCGCGGTCAGCAGAATGGCGAGCGACATCGGCAGGATGATCCGATGCTCTGATTGGCGCACGGCATCGGGGAGGAGTTGGACGAGCGAGGGCAGGCCGACGATGGTCATCGCGGCGACGGCGAGACGCGGCTCATAGGCGAGCGTCAGCGCCGGGATCGTGACCAGCGCACCTCCGAAACCGACGAAGCCGCGCATGAAGCCGCCGACGAAGCATGCGGCGCACACGACGGCAAACCGGGGGTCAAGCAGCACCCCCAACACATCCGGCACGATGTGCACTCCTAGCTGCGCGGTCCGAGCCGCGGAACGCGGTATCTCACGAATCGAGACGCAAAATGCCGCTTGGGCTTGCTCTTGGCTAGTCGATAGGAGCAGGGGGGAGGCGCGACACCTGCATGAAGCCGGGTGCCGCGCGTGCTGGCGGATCACGTCTTGAACTGAGCCCGCTTCTTTGCCAGCGCCCGGTCGACGAATCCGAGACGGTCCTGGCCCCAGAAGATCTCGCCGTCGAGAACGAACGAGGGGGCGCCGAACACGCCGAGGGCCAGCGCCTCGTCGCCATAGGTGCGATACAGCTCCTGGACCCGCGGGCTCTGCTCGGCGGCGACCAGCGCCGCACCGTCGTAGCCGTTCTCGTCCGCGATCTGCCGGCGTGTCTCGGCGAGCGCGATGTCGCGCTCCTCGGCCCAAACCGCGCGCAGGATGGCGTGCGACAGCGGGAACGCATCGAGGCCCTGGTCTTGCGCCGCGATCACCATCCAGCCGGCGTATTTGTTCCAGTTGGGATCGGCGGGCTTCTCGTAAGGGTAATGACGGGGCTTGAGCACCAGAGGCATCCCGAGATAATCGCTCCAGCGCGCGAGCTCGAGGTCGTGGTAGGCACGCCGCGGCTCGGGGCGCGTGCGGATTGGCACGCCGCCGGTCTTGGGCACGACAGCCTGGAAGTCGTAGGGTTTGAGCAGCAGGCGTACACGATGGCGGCGCACGATATCCTGGAGCTGCGGCCCCGCGAGGTAGGCCCAGGGCGAGGACAGGCTGTAGTAGCAGTGTAATTCGATCATGGGAGGCGCGCCTTCCGAGCATGTGGCAGGGACGGAGAACAGCATGGCCGAGATCTGGCAGGGCGTGAAGAGCGCGCGCGACGAGGGTGCGCTGGCCGCGCTGGCGGATCGCGTCCGACATGACCTCGCGATGCTGAATTATCCGCCCGCCGACTGGGTGCCGCGCGTCGATGGCCCGGACGGCAAGCCGATGCTCGATGTGCTGGTCGTCGGCGGCGGCATGTGCGGGCAGACGGTGGCGTTCGGCCTGCAGCGCGAGGGCGTACGCAATATCCGCGTGATCGACAGGAACCCGCGCGGCGACGAGGGCCCGTGGGGTACCTACGCGCGGATGGAGATCCTGCGGTCCCCGAAATTTCTGACTGGACCCGATCTCGGGGTGGCGTCGCTGACGTTCCGAGCCTGGTTCGAGGCGCAGCATGGTGCGGACGGCTGGGCGCGCCTGCACAAAGTCGGTCGCGTCGACTGGCGGGATTATCTTCTGTGGGTGCGGGATACCGCTGGCGTGACGGTCGAGAACGGGACGGCGCTGATCAGCATGGAGCCGGCGCTCGAAGGGGTGAAAGCGACGCTCCAAGGACCAGCCGGGCGGGAAGAGGTCTGGGTTCACCGGGTCGTGCTGGCGGGTGGGCGGGACGATGCAGGCGCGATTAGAATTCCGCGTTTTCCCAGCCTCGATGCGGCGAGCGCGGAGGCCCGCGGGCGGGTGCGGCATTCGACCGACGGGATCGAGGGCGAGCAGTTCGTGGGCAAGCGCGTCGGCATTCTCGGCGCGGGCGCCTCGGCATTCGACTGCGCGGCAACGGCGCTGGAGGGCGGCGCAGCCGAGGTGACGATGTTCCTGCGCCGGCCGCATCTGCCGCAGGTCAACAAATCGAAGGGGGCGTCGTATCCGGGGTTTCTGCGCGCGTTCGGGGGGCTGAGCGATGCCGATCGCTGGCGCCTGCAGTCATACATCTTCGCCGCGCAGGCGCCGCCGCCGCACGAGTCGGTGCTGCGCTGCGACGTCCATCCGAACTTCTCGGTCCGCTTCTCGGAGGCGTGGCAGGATATGGCGGCGAAGGCCGACGGCGTGCACGTGACGACTGCCAAAGGCGACTACCGCTTCGACGCGGTCATTGTCGCAACCGGCTTCGAGGTCGATCTCGCGAAGCATCCGCTGTTGGCGCCGCTCGCCGACAACATCTTGCTGTGGAGCGACAGAGCCGGGCCCGAGATTGACGCGCGCGACGAGGAGGCGGCACGCCATCCTTACCTCGGTCCCGGGCTCGAGCTGATGGCGCGCGATCCAGCCCGCACGCCGGGGCTCGGTCGGATCCACATGTTCAACGTCGGCGCGACGATGAGCCATGCGGCGCTGGCCGGCGACATCCCTGGCCTCGCGATCGGCACGAACCGTCTCGTCGGCGCCATCGTCGGCGGTCTTTTCGAGGCCAATCTGCCGGAGCTGGAATCGCGGTTGCACGCCCACGACGAGCGCGAGCTGGCGCCGACGCGCTATCTGGTGCTCTAGCGACTACTCCCGGAACGCCTCCTCGCGGCTGGCGCGGATCGACGGCAGCAACACGGCGATCAGGAACAGCACGCTGACGAGCAGGAAGCCCGCGCACACCGGCCGTTCGAGGAAGATCCACCAGCTTCCGCGTGAGACGACCAGCGAGCGGCGGAAGTTCTCCTCGATGTGCGGCGCCAGGATCACGCCGAGGATGAGCGGCGCCGGCTCGCAGCCGATCTTCGGCAGCAGGTAGCCGACAACGCCGAACAGCGCCATCACCAGCACGTCGAACGCCGAGTTCTGGACGCTGTAGGCACCGATGCAGCAGAAGATCAGGATCGCGAGGTAGAGCCAGCGGTAGGGCACGTTGAGCAGCATCACCCAGATGCGGATCAGTGGCAGGTTGATGATGACCAGCATGAGATTGCCGATCCACATCGAGGCGATCATCGCCCAGAAAAGATCGGGGCGCTCGACCATTAGCTTGGGACCCGGCACGATGCCGTGGATGGTCATCGCGGCGAGCATCAGCGCCATGACCGGATTGGACGGAAGCCCGAGCGTCAGCAACGGAATGAACGAGGTCTGGGCGCCGGCGTTGTTGGCGGCTTCAGGCGCCGCAACGCCCTCGACGGCGCCGTTGCCGAATTCCTGCGGGCGTTTCGACCACTTCTTCTCGACAACATACGCGCCGAACGCGGCAACCAGCGCGCCGCCGCCCGGCAGCACGCCGAGGATGGAGCCGATTGCGGTGCCGCGCAGAACGGCCGGCGTCGCACGCTTGGCTTCCTCACGGCTCGGCCACAGCGAGGAGACGGGCTGCACTTCCGGCTTGCCGAATGTCCGCGCGAGATTGGAGATCACCTCACCGACGCCGAACAGGCCCATGGCGAGAGCGACGAAGCTGACGCCTTCCGAGAGATAGGGAATGCCGAACGTGAAACGCGTCTGGCCGTCGGTGATGCCGGTCCCGGCGAAGCCGATGACTAACCCGACAAGAACCATCACGATCGAGCGCACGACCGACCCCTGGGCGAGCACCACCGCGGCGATGAGGCCGAAGATCATCAGCCCGAAATAGTCCGGCGATTGGAACGTGCTGGCGATCCAGACCATGGGGCCGGAAAAGATCGCGATGATGAAGGTCGCGACAGTGCCGGCGAAGAAGGAGCCGAGTGCTGCCACCGCGAGGGCGGCCCCCGCGCGGCCCTTGCGGGCCATGGCATGGCCGTCGAGGCAGGTGACGACGGAGGAACTCTCGCCGGGGATGTTGACGAGGATGGCCGTGGTCGAGCCGCCGTATTGAGCGCCGTAGTAGAGGCCCGCGAGCATGATCAGGGCGGCGACGGGCGGCAGTGTGAAGGTGATCGGCAGCAGCATCGCAATGGTTGCGACCGGCCCGAGACCGGGGAGCACGCCGACGAGGGTGCCGATGAGGGCGCCGAGAAAGCAGAACAACAGGTTCTGCGGCGTCAGCGCCAGTTCGAAACCGAATGCGAGTTGCCCGAACAGCTCCATTCCCGCGGGTCCTCAGAACCACCAGACGGGAATCGAGATCTTCAGGAAATAGACGAAAAGGGTCCACGAGAACGCCGCGAGCAGCGTGCCCGAGATCAGCGTCGACAAGAGCGTGTTGCCGTAGGCGGCCGGGCCGGCGACGACCACGGTCGCCATGATCGCGACGATGAGCCCGGCGCGGTCCAGCAGCAGCGCGAAGGCGACGATGCCGCCGGTGACGAGGCCGACCTGCCGCCACGCGATGTCGGTGTGGACGGGATCATGCGAACGGCCCGCCCGCACCACCATGAGCAGGCCGAGCGCCAGCATCAGGAGGCCGACGACCAGCGGCACGTAGCCGGGCCCTATGCGCCCGCCGCGGCCGAGCCCGTACTCGAAGCTCGCGTATATAACCGCGAGGGCGAGCACGATCGTCGCCGCTCCCGCCCAGGTATCCGCCTTGCCGAGCCACCCCTTGCCAACTTCTGCGGGCGGACGGGGCGCTCCTTCCGATGCCATTTCCACGCCTCGATATACACTGCGGATTACCATCCTCATTCAAGCGCGCCGCGCTCGAGTGAGGATGGATGAGAGGCTATACGCTCTCGCCGATCAGTCGACCGTCGCGCCGGTGCTCTTGACGACGCCAGCCCACAGGGCGCGGTCCTTCTTGATCGTCGCCTTGAATTGCTCCGGCGTCTCGTAGCGCACCGAATTGCCGATCGCCGCAAGCTTGTCGATGGTTTCCTTGTCCTCGAGCACAACCTTGATGGCGGCGTTGAACTTGTTGACGATCGCCGCATCGAGGCCCTTGGGACCGAGCATCCCGTACCAGGTCGTCGCTTCGAAGCCCGGCAGCGTCTCGCCGATCGTCGGAATTTCGGGGAGCAGCGGCACGCGCTTGGCGGTCGAGACCGCGATCAGCCTGAGCGTGCCGGCCTTGTGCTGGCCGAGGACGGTCTGAAGCTGCGCGAACTGACAGCATGTTTCGCCGTTGAGCATCGCCTGGATCGCTGGCGGGCTGCCCTTGTAGGGGATGTGCTGGATGTCGAGCCCGGCGACCGAGTTGAACATCGCGAAGCCCAGATGGGTCGAGGCGCCGTTGCCGGAAGAGCCGTAGTTCAGCTTGCCGGGCTGCTTCTTCAGGATCTCGATGAACTCTGTGACCGTCTTGGCATCGACAACCTTGGGATTGACGGTCAGCACATTCGGCACATCGACGATAGGGCCAATCGGCGTGAAGTCCGCTTCGACGTCGAAGGGCAGCTTCTTGTACAGCGAGGCGTTGATGCCGTGCGTGCCGGCGGTACCGAAGATGAAGGTGTAGCCGTCGGGGGCGGCCTTCGCGACGGCTTCGGAGCCGAGGTTGCCGCCAGCGCCGCCCTTGTAGTCGAACACGATGGTGGTACCGAGCGCCTTCTCGAGCGGCCCCTGGATGATGCGGCCGATGATGTCGAGGCCCGAGCCGGCCGGGAAGCCGTGGACGATCGTGATTGGCTTCGTCGGCCAGGACTGGGCCGCTGCCGCACCGGCGATCAACACCGAGGCCAGGGCGCCGAGACCAGCTCGAGCGAGCACACCCCTACGCGTGACGGACATGAAGGTTCTCCCTTTTTATGCAACTCGTTGGCTAACGTGATGGGCGTGGCGAGGCTTCGTCAAGCCCGAAGGTGTGGCGGGCAAGCGCTCAATTGCTCACATCGGCTGCAAAATCGCTTCTATGGCCTTGGCGATCGCCAGCGTGCGCCGGTCGGTGTCGTGCTGGCCGACCACCATCAGGCCGGTCGGGGCGTCGCCCGCCCGGTGCATCGGGACCGAGATCGAGCAGCAGTCGAGGATGTTGAACATCATCGGATTGCGCAGGATCAGCAGATTGATGCGCGTGTAGTCGTCATCCTTGGCGACCTCGTCGATGCGCGGTGCGATGAGCGCGGTCGTCGGCATGATGGCAGCGTCGAAGTCCGCGGTTGCGCGGTGATAGTCGGCGATGCACGCGGTGCGCCGCTCGGTCAGGTCGATGTAGTCGGCCGCGTCCTGCTCGGCGCCACGCATGATACGGCTGAGCACGCGCGGGTCGTACTCCTCGCGCTTCCTCGCGATCAGGCCGCGATGCCAGGCATAGCTCTCGGCGCCGGAGATGCCGCCCTTGGCCGTCATCTCGGCGACCGCTGCGAGCACAGGCAGCGGTGCGCGCGTTACTGCGGCGCCGGCATCGGACAGGCGCCGCAGGGCACCGTCGAATGCGGCGGCGACATGCGTATCGAGCTTGTCGAGCACGATCGTGTCCGGCACCAGCAGCCGCAGGGCCTTGACCGGCACGGAGGCGAGCGGTGCGGGCGTCTCGCCGGCAAAGACCGCGTCCATGATCGCGCAGCAGTCGACTGTTCGCGCGAGAGGGCCGACGGAATCGAGCGACTTCGCAAGCGGCACGACGCCGTCGATCGGCACCCGCCGCGCCGTCGGCTTCCAGCCGACCACGCCGTTGAACGACGCGGGGACGCGGCATGATCCACCGGTATCTGTCCCGAGTGCGCCGTGCGCCATGCCATCGGCAACGGAAACGCCCGAGCCCGACGACGATCCCCCGGGCACGCGCCGCTCCGACCGCTGCCAGGGCGAGGCTGGCGTGCCGTAGTGCGGATTGATGCCGAGGCCGGAATAGGCGAACTCGGTCATGTTGGCGCGGCCGATTACGATGAAGCCGGCGCGGCGCAAGCGGGCGACGGCGGGTGCGTCGCTGGTCGCGGGCGGGGCATCGCGCAGCGCCTTGGAGCCGGCGGTGGTCACCTGCCCCTTGATGTCGGCAAGATCCTTGATGGCGACCGGGATGCCGGCGTAGGGGGACGGGGCGACGCCGGCGGCGCGGAGCTTGTCAAACGCGTCGGCAGCCGCGCGGGCGTGCTCGGCGTCGACGCGGATGAATGCGCGGGAGCCCTCACCGGCCGGATCCGCGATGCGCGCGAGGCAATCCTCGACGATGGCGCGAGACGAGGTCTTGCCGCTGGCGAGATCAAGCGCGAGTCCGGCGAGCGTGGCGGGGGGAAGCGTCATTCGAGAGTGGTCCTGATGGCGGGGTGTGGATCGTGACACATGAGTCAACGGCGTCGGTGGACGAGCCGTCAAGGCGGATATCGCACCGCAGCATCCCAGACTGCGCCCGGAGCGGCTTTTGGCGGTGTTACGGGACCGTCCAAGTGGTGGCGCACCATGGATCGGCCCGCCTCGACGAAAGTCGCAATTATTCAAGTGAATCAGGGCCTGCGGGTCCACTTGCGTGTGGCATACCATAGTGTAGTCTCGTGGTAATGATTTGCTGGCGCCAGAGACCGGCAAGCTTTGGGAGGAAGACTCGAATGGCCAAGACAGAGCAGGAACGCGTCAACCGTCGCCGTTTTTTGAAGGGCGGCGCCCTCGCTACCGCGGCCGTGGCGGGTACGGTTGCCATGCCCAACGTCTCCCGCGCCCAGACGACGACCCTCAAGATGCAGGGCTCCTGGGGTGCCAAGGACGTCTTCAATGAGATGGCGCAGGACTACGTCGAGCGCGTCAACAAGATGGCGGGCGGCCGGCTGAAGATCGACTACCTCGTCGGCGGTGCCGTCGTGCATCCGTTCCAGGTCTTCGACGGCGTCCACGGCGGCCAGATCGACGCGGCCCATACCGTGACGGTCTACTGGTACGGCAAGCACAAGGCGGCTTCGCTGTTCGGCACCGGTCCGGTGTTCGGCTTTAACGCCAACGAAGGTCTTGGCTGGATCTATAATGGCGGCGGCAAGGAGCTCTACGAAGAGCTCATGACGCAGATCATGAAGGTGGACATCAAGAGCTTCTTCGCGATGCCGATGCCGACCCAGCCGCTCGGCTGGTTCAAGAAGCCGGTCACGTCCGCTGCCGATGTGAAAGGGCTGAAGTATCGTACGGTCGGTCTCGCGGCTGACCTGCATCAGGCGATGGGCATGTCAGTCGCACAGCTTCCCGGCGGCGAGATCGTCCCGGCCATGGAGCGCGGCGTCATCGACGCCTTCGAGTTCAACAACCCGACCTCGGATCGTCGCTTCGGCGCACAAGACGTCGCGAAGAATTACATGATGGGCAGTCACCATCAGGCGACCGAGTACTTCGAGATCATGTTCAAGCGCTCGAAGTTCGAGAAGCTTCCGGCCGAGCTGCAGGCAATCTGCCAGTACGCCGCCGAGGCCGTGTCGTCGGCCAACGAGTGGAAGGCCTACGACTATTACTCCAAGGACCTGCAGGAGCTGATCAGCAAGGACAAGGTCAACGTGGTGCGCACGCCGCAGAGCGTGTTCGACGCGCAGATCAAGGCTTGGGACGGCCTGATCGACCAGCTCGGCAAGGACCCCTTCATGAAGAAGGTCATGGACTCGCAGAAGGCTTGGGTGCGCCGCGTGGTCTACTACACGCAGCTCAACGCGACGGACTACCGTGGTGCCTTCAACCACCACTTCCCGGGCGTCCTTCCGACCTGATCCTCGCGGTCGGCCATTGATAAACTGATGCCGGGCGGCCCCAGCGCCGCCCGGTCCATGTGAGGGCCACGCGCGTCGGCCGGGGACCACCACCCATGACGAAGTTTCTCTACTTCATAGACTCGCTCAGCACCTGGACGGGCAAGGCATTCGCGTGGCTGATCATGGTGCTCACGCTGGGCGTCAGTTATGAGGTGCTGGTGCGCTACGTCTTTCGTGCGCCGACCACGTGGGCCTTCGACTTCAGCTACATCAACTATGGGGCGATGTTCCTGATGGCTGGCGCCTACACGCTGTCGCGAGGCGGGCACGTACGTGCGGACGTGGTGTACCGCTTCCTCAAGCCACGCACCCAGGCAAGCCTCGATCTGGTTCTCTACATCATCTTCTTCCTGCCGGCGGTCGCAGCTTTCATCTATGCGGGCTGGAATTATGCTGCGACCTCCGTCCGCTTCAAGGAGGTCAGCATATTCAGCCCGGCGGGCGTCCCGATCTTCCCATTGAAGGCGCTGATACCCATCACTGGTGTCTTTCTATTGCTGCAGGGTATCGCAGAGATCATCCGGTGCATCATATGCATTCGCGACGACCGCTGGCCGCAGCGGCTTCATGATGTCGAAGAGACCGAGAGCGTTGTCATCCGCGAGCGCCTGGAGCATCAGGATCAACCGCAGCACGACGCCGGCAAGGGAGCCTGAGTATGACCGACCCTCAAGTTGGCATGCTGATGCTGGCGCTGTTCCTGTTCGTCATCATGCTCGGATTTCCGATCGCGTTCACCCTCATCGCAATGGGGGTCGGTTTCGGCTTCTACGCCTACTTCGATCCGACCCAGGCGATCTTCGAGAACCGCGTATTCACGCTGCTCGTGCAGAAGACGTTCGAGGTGACATCGAACGATACGCTGATCGCGGTGCCTCTGTTTCTGTTCATGGGATATCTCGTCGAACGAGCGAACATCCTGGATCGTCTGTTCCACGCGTTGCAGCTCTCGATGTCGCGAGTGCCCGGCGCGCTCGCGGTCGCGACGATGATCACGTGCGCGATGTTCGCAACGGCTACGGGCATCGTCGGCGCGGTGGTGACGCTGATGGGACTGCTGGCGCTGCCGGCAATGCTGCGGGCGGGCTATGACATCAAGCTGTCGACGGGCGTCGTCTGCGCAGGCGGTTGTCTCGGCATTCTCATTCCGCCGAGTATCCTGCTGATCGTGTATGCGGCCACAGCGGGTGTCTCCGCCGTCAAGCTCTACGCGGCGGCCTTCGTTCCGGGCTTTCTGCTCGCGTTCCTCTACGTCGTCTACATCATCATTCGCGCGGTCATCAATCCGGCTCTCGCCCCGAAGCTACCGAAGGAGCAGACCGACGTTCCGAGGATGGTCGTGATGAAGGCTCTCGCGACGTCCTTTCTACCCCTCGCACTGCTCATATTCTGCGTGCTCGGCGCGATCCTCTTCGGTCTTGCAACACCTTCGGAAGCAGCGGCGGCGGGAGCGCTTGCCAGTCTCGTTCTGGCGGCGGCCTATCGCGCGCTCAACTTCGAGATGTTGAAGGAGTCCGTCTACCTGACGGTGCGGGCCACGGCGATGGTCTGCTATCTGTTCATCGGATCGTGGACATTCTCCTCGGTGTTCGCGCTGCTCGGAGGACAGCAGGTCGTCGAGAATTTCATCCTCGGCCTTAACCTGACGCCGACGATGTTCCTGCTGCTTACCCAGGCCATCATTTTCATTCTGGGTTGGCCTCTGGAGTGGACGGAGATCATCGTTATTTTCGTGCCGATCTTCCTGCCGCTGCTCGACGACTTTGGCATTAATCCAATCTTCTTCGGCATCCTGGTGGCGCTCAACACGCAGACGGCTTTCAATACCCCGCCGGTCGCCATGGCCGCGTTCTATCTCAAGGGAGTCGCGCCGCCGCAGGTCGAGCTCACGCACATCTTCAGGGGTTCGCTTCCCTTCGTCGGCATGGTGTTCCTGACGATGTTCCTCGTGTACGTTTTTCCCGGCATTGCGTTGTGGCTGCCGGACTACCTGTACACGTCTCGCTAGGGGATTGATGAGTATGAGACGGGTTCGATGACCAGACTGGCGGACCTCGGCCTGGCGGATACGGCGGCGGCGATCCGTGAGGGGCGCGCGACGTCGCTCGAGCTGGTCGAAGATTGCCTCAAGCGCATCGGCGAGGTCGAGGAGCCGATCCAGGCCTGGGCCTTCCTCGACCCCGAGCACGCGCGCGCACAGGCCCGTGCCGCGGACGAGCAACGGATGGCCGGTAAGACGATCGGGCCGTTGCACGGCGTGCCCGTCGGCATCAAGGACATCTTCGATACGTCCGACTATCCGACCGAGTTCGGCTCGGCGCTGTGGGCGGGTCGCACGCCACGCCACGATGCGGCAGCCGTCGCGCGCCTGCGGGCGGCCGGTGCTGTTATCATCGGCAAGACGGTGACGACCGAGTACGCCTACTTCCATCCCGGCAAGACACGCAACCCGCACGACCCCTCGCGAACGCCGGGCGGCTCGTCGAGCGGATCCGCGGCCGCCGTCGCTGCCGGCATGGTCCCCGCCGCGATCGGCTCGCAGACCAACGGCTCGGTCATCCGTCCCGCGGCGTTCTGCGGTGTCGTCGGGTTCAAGCCGACCCATGGCATGATCCCGCGCACTGGTGCGATGCTGCTGTCGCGTACGCTCGATCATGTGGGCGTCTTCGCACGGTCGGTGACCGATGCGGCGCTGATGGCCGACGTCATGGCCGGCTTCGACGACGAGGATCCGGACACGCGCCCGCTCGCGGCGCCGCAACTTGCGCTGACTGCTGCGGCCGAGCCGCCGTTGCCGCCGCGGTTCGCATTCGTCAAGGGGCCGGCGTGGAAGGCAGCCGATCCGATGCTGGACGATGCGTTCTCCGAGCTGGTCGCCGCGATTGGCGACAATGCCCAGCTGGTCGAGATCGGCAGCGCCTTCGAGCGCGCGGTCGAGTTCCATGGCGTCGTCATGGCGACCGAGATGGCGCACAATTTCCGCCGCGACCTCGCTCAGGGCGGGGAAGCCCTTAGCCCGCAGCTTCGCGAGCTGCTGACGCGCGGCCAGAAGTACACGGCGTTCGACTACCTCGAGGCGACCGCCGCGGCCGCCGCGCTGAACGGAACGCTCGACGAGCTGTTCAACGAGTACGATGCGATATTGACTGCATCGGCACCCGGGGAGGCGCCGGTTGGCACCGCCACCGGCAATCCGGTTTTCTGCTCGACCTGGACATACCTCGGCACGCCTGCGGTATCGTTGCCGCTGCTCGAGGGGCCGAACGGGATGCCGATCGGCGTGCAGCTCATCGGCCGGCGTGGCAACGACGCGCGACTTCTGCGGACCGCCCGCTGGCTGTCGCAGCATCTCGCCAAGGGCGCCCGCCGCGCCTCCCGCAAGCCATCATCAGGCCGGGGAAGCCAGAGGAGATCGAAATGACCAATCTGATCACCGGGATCATCGGCATTGCGCTGGTCATTGGCTTTCTGACGTTCATGCTGGTGTGGGTGCCCGCGCCGCCATTAATCGTCATCGTGGTTTTCGTTATGGCGCTCTTGATTTTCGACTTCGTGCGTTCGGTCCGCTCGGGCGGCAACGGATCGTGACGCCAGCGTCCCGATGTCGGGGCGTGTCGGTGCCGGGATGGCGCTGATTTCAGCGGGATTGGACTGTTTTCCGGCGCACCTTTGACCGGAAACTTGCAAACTCGGTTGTCGTAAGCCCAATATGCGTGTAGCTTAAAAAATCTGGGGATATTGATAATTGCCGATCCGCGGCCGGGAGCATTTTTTTCTCCCTGGGCGGCAGTATCGATCGAGGCTGAGTGTTGTGCGTACTCGAACCGCTCGCGAGAACGGATCCGATAGACATTCATTTCACGGCGAGGGCGGGCGATGAGCTCCGGCCATCCTCGCCATGTGTCTCGAAACCACAGCGCGCCAGGGTCCTCTGCCCGCTCGCCGCGCGATGAAATCTCCCAGCAGCGTCACGGAATTGCCGCATCTTCGGGTGCTGATGACCAGGCGCGAGACGCCGCCCGCGGCGTTCACAAGAATCTTGGCATGCGACTGTCGCCTGAGCCGCCACAGGTGCGACATGAAGCGGCCCAAACGTACAGCCAGCCCCTGAGCCCGCGACCGCTGACGGTGGAGGAGCTTCGGGCACGTTTCCGGGAGGATGCGGGGATCGAGCCTCGTGTGATGCCCGGGGCACCGGTCGATCGGCACGGCAGACGCCTCACCGATTTCGACCTCGTCGAGCAAGAGGAGCGTCAGCGTATGCCCGAGCCGATCCCCACCTCGTGGCAATCTCCGATCATGCCGGAGCCGCCGAGCGCCGTGATGCGCCACGTGGGGAGTGGGCTGCTGGGACTCACGATCGGCCTCGCGATCGCAGTGCCGGGTGTGCTCTGGTACAAGGGGCGGATCGACCCGCTTGCGCTTGCCGGTATTACGGCGGCCGATCTCGGACGCGCTTTCGCGTCATCATCGGGCACGTCGAACATCAAGGCGCGCGACCCGGCTATCGACGCGCCTCGTGCGGCGACGGTGAAAGTGGACATCGCGCCTTTAGCCGTGAAGCCGGTACCAGAGCGTAACGAGGTGCCGCCACAGAGAATAGCCGTCGCGCCGAGTGCACCGCCACCTGTTCGGACCGAGTCCGTGGCACGCGTGGCACCCGCTCCGGCGCCGTCGCCACTCCCCGTACCACGCTACGAGCCGACACCGGCACCGATCGTCGCCGCAAAGCCGCCCCCGGTGGAGATCATCACGACAACGCCGGTGGCGCCGCCGATCAAGCCCGAGGTGGCGATCCTGGAGGATGCCCGCCGCCTGATCGGCGAAGGAGACTTCCCGGCCGCGCGCAAGGTGCTCGAGAACGAGGCGGTAGCCTCGACCCCAATGGCGCGCTTCCTGCTCGCCGAGACGTTCGACCCGAACTTCCTTGCTGCCCGGGGAATCCGCAGCGTGCGCGCCGAGGTGCCCCGTGCCGTCGAGCTCTACAAAGAGGCGCTCGACGGTGGCGTGGACGCCGCCCGTCAGCGGCTGAACGCGTTGAAGCCGTAGCCTGCCGCCGCGGGCGACGCCGGTCAGCCGAGCGAGATCCTATCGATCTCGGCCATATCCTCCGCAGTGAGCTGCCAGCTCGCGGCCTTGACGTTTGCCTCGACCTGCTCGGGCTTCGTCGCTCCCGCGATCACGCTGGTGACCGGCGCCTTCGATGACAGCCAGCTGAAAGCCAGCTCGAGCAGCGTATGCCCGCGCGCCTTGGCGTAAGCATCCAGCTTCTCGACGCGCGACCAGTTGCGCTCGTTCAAATACTTGTCGGCCCAGCGTTGCGCCTGGGAGAGACGCCCGTCAGCGGGCATCCGGTCACGCGCGTACTTGCCGGTCAGCAGGCCGCTGGCTAGCGGGAAGAATGGCAGCAGTCCCAGCCCATAGTGTTCCATCGCAGCGGCAAGCTGCGGCTCGACGACATCTCGGACGACGAGGCTGTATTCGTCCTGGCAGGAGATGAAGGATGCGAGGCCGCGTGCGCGGGTTACTTCCTGCGACTTGGCAACCTGCCACGCGGGCATGTTGGAACAGCCGATGTAGCGCACCTTGCCCTGACGTACCAGGTCATCGAGGGTTTCGAGCGTCTCCTCGACGGGCGTCAGCGGATCGACCTTGTGGTACTGGTAGAGATCGATCCAGTCGGTTTTGAGTCGCTTCAGGCTGGCTTCGACAGCGCTCATGATGTAGCGCCGCGAGCCGCCTTTCATGCGGCCGTTGTCGTCCATCTCCCAGCCGAACTTGGTCGCCAGCACGATGTCCTTGCGGCGTGCGCCCAGCACCTCGCCGATGATCGTCTCCGATCCGCCGCGGTTGCCGTACATGTCGGCGGTATCAAACAGCGTGATGCCACAGTCGAGCGCCTTGTGGATGACTTTGCGCGAGGCCTCGAGATCCAGGCGGGCGCCAAAGTTGTTGCAGCCGAGACCGACCACCGACACACGCAGGCCCGAGGGGCCGAGGTTGCGTTCCTGCATTTCAGTTCTCCGGAAATAAAGCGCGGCGAGCGGCCGGCTGGACGTGGTTTCGTTCGCGCAGGTTGCGACGGACGGCGCGGTCTGCCAAGAGCTATTCCGATCGCGCCACGCCGAGGGTTTGCCATGAGCCGCATAACGACCGCCCCGCTCGACTATCTACCCGCCAAGGAGAGTTTTCACGATCCCGAGCGCGCCGATGCCGCGGCGCCCGAGAAGGCCAAGGTCGTGGTCATCCCGTTCGGCCTCGAGGCGTCGGTGAGCTACGGCAGTGGCACGGCGGCGGGGCCGGCGGCGATCCTGGCGGCGAGCCATCAGCTCGAACTGTTCGACGAGGAGCTGTGGCGCGAGGCCTATCTCGACTACGGCATCGCGGCCATCCGGGAGCCGGAAATTGCCAAGGGGCTCGAGCCGGCGCTGGCACAACTCGCCGGCATCGTCGGTCAGGTGCTGGACGCGGGGCGCTTTCCGCTGGTGCTCGGCGGCGAGCATTCGCTGACAGCGGGCGCTATCCGGCCGTTCGCGGAGCGATACAAGGACCTCGTGGTGCTGCAGTTCGACGCCCACGCCGACCTGCGCGACGTCTATCTCGGCGAGAAGTACTCGCACGCCGCGGCGATGCGGCGCGTGCTCGACCACAGCCACGTGCAACTCGTCTCGGTCGGCATCCGCGCGTTCTCGAAGGAGGAAGCTGATTTCGCGTCCGCCAACCGCGATCGCGTGCGCATCTTCTGGGGCCGCGAGCAGGCGAGCTGGAACATCGAGGAGATCGTGGCGCCGCTCAAGGGCCGGCCGATCTATGTGTCCTTCGACATCGACGGGCTCGACGGCGCGGTGATGCCGGCGACGGGGACGCCGACGCCGGGCGGGCTCTCCTATCTCCACGCACTGTCGATCCTGCGCCGCGCAGCAGAGGTGTCGACGATCGTCGGCGCGGACGTCGTGGAACTGGCGCCGATACCGGGCTTCCACGTGTACGATTACACGGCTGCGGCGCTGGCCTACAAAATCATGTCCTATGCGCTTTCTGGAACGAAGTCGCGCTGATGGCGCTCAAGTTCCGAGATCAGCCTTGAGACGTTCCATTGCGTTCGGGTCGCGCGCGAAGAGAAACTGCATGATGCCGACCGCGATCAGGATCATGGTGCCGTTGAAGGCGAGCGTCGGGCCGATGCCGAACCGCTGGGCCACAGCGCCGGTGAACAGGTTGCCGAGCGGCGCCATGCCGATGAAACACATCACGTAGACGCCGATGACGCGACCGCGCCAGGAGTCAGGGACCGACTGCTGCATGATCGTGTTCGTGGAGACGGATGTCATCAGAAGCGATCCGCCGAGGATCGCAAGGAGCAACATCGAGAGCGTCAGGTTGCGCGACTGGCTGAACGCGATCAGCGCCAGCGCGACGGCGAACGGCGCGACCCTGACGAGGAGGAGCTGCATCTGCCAGCCGCTCTGCATCGCGAGGATGACGGCGGCGACGAGCGCACCGGCGCCGACCGAGCTCATGAGTAGGCCGACCGTCGAGGCATCGCCGCCGAAGAACGCGACCGCGATCGACGGCATGATGTGCTGGTAGGGAAGGGCGAAAATGGCGACGCAGGTGACCGTCGGCAGCAGGTAGCGGGCCGCCGGATGTGTTCCGAGGAACGCGATCGTCTCGCGGAGCGCGATGCCTTTCTGGCCTTCCTTGCGGATCGGCTTCGGATCGGGCAAGCGCATCGCCACGAGCGCGATGATGATGGCACCAAAGCTCAGCGCATTGAGCGCGAAGCACCACGCCTCGGGTAACCGCAGCAGCAGGACGCCGGCAATCGTCGGCCCGATAATACGTCCGACGTTGAACATCATCGAGTTGACGCCGATGGCGCTTGGAAGCAGTGCCTTGTCCTCGACCATGACCGACAGCAGCGACTGGCGGGCAGGTGTCTCGAAGGATGTGGCGATGCCTATGCACAGGGCAATCGCGAGATAGATCCACACAATGCCAACGCCGATCGCAGCCAGAGTGGCGAGGAGGCAAGCAAGCCCGGAAAGCACGCAATTGACGACGATGAGCATCCTGACGCGGCGAACGCGGTCGGTGAGCGCGCCGGCCAGCGGCGAAAACAGGAGGAACGGTATCTGGGTGAGAAAACCCGAGAGGCCGAGCAGCAGCACCGAGCCCGACAGCCGGTAGATCAGCCAGGAGAGCGCGATCTGCTGGATCCAGCCGCCGATGATGGACACTGCCTGGCCGAGCGCGAAAAGCCGGAAGCGCGGCTTCGACATTGCGGGCGGCAGGAATGAGGCCATCGCCACCATCGGTTGGATCGTCCTGGATGAGGCTGGCGGGCGGGAGTGCGGGTTGGCTTTTGAGCGGTGGGAAACGGGCGGTGATGGTGTCTCGGTCTATTGGCGCGTTCAAGCGGCAGGCGAGGTGATCTCAGCGCTCGAACGCAGCATCACGTCGTCAGTTCCTTCCTCGCACGCCGCCCCGAGGTGCGGGCGCTGGCGGCCGGCAGCCGCACCCAGAAGCAGGCGCCCACGATCTTGCCGTCCTCAGTCCGGTTCTCCGCCCAGATCTCTCCGCCGTGGGCAGTGACGATCTCGCGCGAGATCGACAGGCCGAGGCCCGAGTTCTTGCCGAGTGTCCGGTCGCTCTGCGGGCGATCGGAGTAGAACCGCCGGAAGATCTTGTCGAGGCTCTCTGCTGGGATGCCGGGGCCCTGGTCGGCGACCGCGATCTCGACCGCGCCGCCGCTGAACTGGGCCGTCACCGCGACCGTACCGCCGGGCGGCGAGAACGACAGCGCGTTGTCGAGGAGGTTGGTGAAGACGCGGCCGAGATTGATCTCATGGCCGTTGACCACGAAAGCATCCGGGCGCTGCGGCGCATTCTGGATATCGAGCGTGATGGTGTTGACGTCATCCTCGATCGTGCCGCGGAAGGTCTCGACGATCGACGTGAGGATGTCGCGGACGTCCACGGGCTCGGTCTTCTGCAGGGCGAGCTCGGCGTCGAGGCGCGAGGTATTGGCGACGTCGGTGATGAGGCGGTTCAGGCGCTTGAGCTCCGACTGGATCTGCTGGACGCATTGCTCGCGCTGCTCGGGTGTGCGGGCATAGTGAAGCGACTGCGCCATCACCTGCGCCGCCGTGAGCGGGTTCTTGAGTTCGTGCGCGACGTCGGCTGCGAACTTCTCGCTGGATTCGATGCGGCGATAGAGCGACCGCGTCATGCTGTGGACGGCCTCGGAGAGCTGCCCGACCTCGTCCTGCCGGTTGCCGAACTGCGGCAGGTCGGTCCGGGCGTTGATGCTCTTGGCAACGCTCTCGGCGCCTTCGGAGAGGCGCTTCATCGGCCCTGCGATGGTCCGCGCCAGCAGGATCGAGGCCACTAGTGACGCCGCCAGCGCCAATAGCACCAGCGTCGCCATGACGCTGCGCTCGCTGTTTATGATCTCGTCGATTTCGCCCGGCCGCGTCGAGAGCAGGAGCGCACCGAGCACCGCCTTGCGCCGCTGAATGGGCACCGCCAGCGAGACGATCTTTTCCTGGTCGTCGGTTAGGAGCAGCATCGGCGGCAGCGCCGCGCCACGCAGCGCCTGGCGGACCTCCGGGTAGCTGGTGCCGCTGGCGCGGCCGATCTCGCGATACACCGGCAGGTCGGTTCGATCGAAGAATCCCGACAGGCGCGTCCAGAAATTCTTGACCTTCACGCGATCGGCTTTGGCCGGGTCGCCGCCGTCCGTCGTGCGCACCTCCCCACTCGAATCCAAGGGGAAGGGGAACTGCAACTCATTCAGTTCGTTGGAGTCGACGATCAGCTTGCCATTGCGGTCATAGATGCGGGCGCGAGTGTTGTGCGTTGGATGGATGAGCCGCTTGAGCACGGGGATGACGCGGTCGTGGCGCAGCGACATTTCCATCGCCGAAAGGCCATCGTCGCGGAACGGAACGCGGAAATTGTCGATCTCGGGCATCCGGTCGGGATCGAACGAAAGCCAGCCTTCGCGCTCGATGAGGGCGCTGGAAGCGATCGCCGACGCGATGATCTCACCCTGGATCTTGAGGCTCTCGTACTTGGCCGTAATCAGCCATGCTTGCTTCTGGCCGAGCCACATCATGCCCGTGACCAGCACGACGAGGCCGAGGAGGTTCGCGAGCACAATGCGCCGCGCCAGCGTCGAGAAGAAATAGCGGAGCGGCGCCCGCGCCTGGAGGAACTGCCAGATTTCGAACGTGCGCGCCCTGAACGCCGGTAGCCAAGCGCCCTGGCGCAACCGCTTGGAGAGCGAACCGTCGTCTTGAGACGCGGGCATCTCCCAGATGCGATCGCCTTCGAGTGCCATCAATCGGTTCCCTCGCTGTCGCAGCCGTTGCCCCGGCGAGCAGCCACGGCGGCGTACCCATCAGGGGCCCGGAAGTGCAGCGTGGAGCCCCCTGGCGCGTCGGCGGACAACAGCCTCGCCGTGCGCGAACCTCGGCGATCTTACAGCATGTGCCCGGATGCTGGTATCGCTGTCTTTTTTTGCGTCAGTGACGCTGTGGTTAAGTCTCCTTGAACCGGTAGCCGACCCCGTAAAGTGTTTCAATCACATCGAAATCGTCGTCGACCTGCTTGAATTTCTTGCGCAGCCGCTTGATGTGGCTGTCGATCGTACGGTCGTCGACGTAGACCTGATCGTCGTAGGCGGCGTCCATCAGGGCGTCGCGAGTCTTGACGACCCCGGGACGGGTCGCCAGCGCCTGCAAGATCAGGAACTCGGTGACGGTGAGCGTGACCGGGCGGTTGTCCCAGTGGCAGGTGTGGCGCTCGGGATCGAGGCGCAGCTTGCCGCGCTCGAGGATGCGGGCGGCCTCGGTCGGCGTGATGACGCCATCCTTCGCCTGCGCACGGCGGAGCACCGCCTTTACCCGCTCGACGACGAGGCGCTGCGAGAACGGCTTGGCGATGTAGTCGTCGGCGCCCATCTTGAGACCGAACAGCTCGTCGATCTCCTCGTCCTTGGAGGTGAGGAAGATGACCGGCATGTCGGATTGCTGGCGAATGCGGCGCAGCAGCTCCATGCCGTCCATGCGCGGCATCTTGATATCGAACACGCCGAGGTCCGCCGGCTCTTCCGTGAGCGCCTCGAGGGCGGCCGCACCATCGGGATAGGTCCGGACCTTGTAGCCTTCAGCCTCCAGCGCCATCCGCAGCGCGGTTAGGATGTTGCGCTCGTCGTCAACGAGGGCGATCGTGCTCTTTTCTTTCATGATCTCGACATCCTGACTGTGGACGCACGCTTTCGAGCCTCTAGGGCGTCAGCATGGGCGAATTGTGACGGCGCGGTAACCCTGGCGCCAGTGACCAACGGTATCCGAATGTGTCCTTCCGCGAACCAGGTATTCCACCCGGGTATCCAAGGCTAACACGCCCCAATAGCACCGGCGGAGCACTTATGCACAGTTTGCCATGGGCGTTCGCGGGGCCGATCCGGCAGGTTCCGGCAGATTTTGGCAGGCCTGCTCCCGAGGGACCATGGCTGGCAATGCTCCGAGACATATCCTAATGGTGGGAAACGTCAAAGCTGCGCGGTCCTGACGTCGTTGGTGTCGCACCCTGCCGCAAGGAGGGTGCGGAAATCCATCGACGCCGCTCCAGGGGCCGATGTGGGCTTGGCGTCGGCCCTGCCATCCGCTTGAATACTAGGGAACTTCTCCGGCGAAAGTCGCCCAGCACCCATCCCGCATCCCCGCTCAGGAATTCCATCCGCATGACGACCACACCCTTCGACATCATCGTTATCGGTGCCGGCCCCGGCGGCTATGTCGCGGCCATCCGCGCCGCTCAACTCGGGTTCAAGGTCGCGGTCGTCGAGCGCGAGCACATGGGGGGCATCTGCCTCAACTGGGGCTGCATCCCGGCGAAAGCGCTGCTGCGCTCGGCGGAGATCTATCACTATGCGACCCATCCCAAGGACTACGGGCTCAAGGTCGAAGGGACGGTGAGCGTCGATACCGCGGCGGTCGTTCAGCGCTCTCGGGACGTATCGAAACGTCTCAACAACGGCATCGGCTTCCTGATGAAGAAGAACAAGGTGTCGGTGATTTGGGGCGAGGCGGTGATCGAGCGTCCGGGCCGGGTCCAGGTCGCCACGCCGAAGAAGCCTGCGATGCAGCCGCAGATCCCGCCGCCGGCGGGTACGCTCGGGCCGGGCACCTACGAAGCCAAGCATATCATCATCGCGACCGGCGCGCGTCCGCGCGTCCTGCCTGGCCTCGAGCCCGACGGCCGCCAGGTGTGGACCTATTTCGAGGCGATGCTGCCGAAGGCGATGCCGAAGTCGCTGCTGGTCGTCGGCTCGGGGGCGATCGGGATCGAGTTCGCGTCCTTCTACCGTACGATGGGCAGCGAGGTGACGGTGGTCGAGCTGCTGCCGCAGATTCTGCCCGTCGAGGATGCCGAGATTGCCGCGCACTCGCGGAAGCGCTTCGAGAAGCAGGGCATGAAGATCATGACCGGCGCCAAAGTCGTCGGCCTCGACAAGAAGGCAGATAGCGTCGTTGCCACGATCGAGGACAACAAGGGCAACCGCACCACCGGCACGTTCGAGAAGGTGATCTCGGCGGTTGGCGTGGTCGGCAACGTCGAGGGGCTCGGGCTCGAGAAGCTCGGCGTGAAGTTCGAGCGCGGCACGATCGTAACCGACGGCCTCGGTCGCACCAATGTTCCCGGCATCTACGCGATCGGCGACGTCGCGGGGCCGCCGATGCTCGCCCACAAGGCCGAGCACGAGGGCGTCATCTGCGTCGAGACGATCAAGGGCCTGCACACGCATACGATGGACAAGCTGCGCATTCCGGGCTGCACCTACTGTCATCCGCAGATCGCGAGCGTCGGGCTGACCGAGGCTAAGGCGAAGGAGCAGGGTCGCGAGATCAAGGTCGGCCGGTTCCCGTTTGCCGGCAACGGCAAGGCAATCGCGCTCGGCGAGCCCGAGGGCCTCGTCAAGACGATATTCGATGCCAAGACGGGCCAGCTTCTCGGCGCGCACATGGTCGGAGCCGAGGTGACGGAGCTGATCCAGGGCTTCGTCATCGCCATGGATCTCGAGACGACGGAGGAGGAATTGATCCACACGATCTTCCCGCATCCGACGCTTTCGGAGATGATGCACGAGAGCGTGCTCGATGCGTTCGGGCGCGTCATTCATACCTAGGGGGAAGCAAGATGTTGAAGCTGTACTACGGTGTCGGCGCCTGCTCGCTCGCGTCGCATATCGCGCTCGAGGAAGCGGGAGCCCAGTACGAGGCGATCCGTATGGATCTGAAGTCCGGCCAGCAGCGGGCGCCAGGCTATCTCGAGATCAACCCCAAGGGCCGCGTGCCGACGCTGATCACCGATCGCGGCGTGATCACGGAGACGCCAGCGATCCTCGCCTACATCGCGCAGACGCACCGCGCCGCCAATCTGGCGCCGCTCGATGATCCCTTCGCGTTCGCCGAGCTGCAGTCCTTCAACAGCTACCTGTGCTCGACCGTACATGTGTCGCACGCGCACGCCGGGCGCGGCGCGCGCTGGTCCGACGATCCGGCGGTTGTCGAGGCGTTGAAGATCAAGGTCGGCAAGAACATGGCCGACCACTTCGAGACCATCGAGACCAAGATGTTCAAAGGGCCGTGGGTGATGGGCAAGGACTTCTCGGTCGGCGACGCCTATCTCTACACGATGGCGAGCTGGCTCGAGCGCGACGGTGTCGATATCAAGCGCTTCCCTAAAGTCGCGGATCATTTCAAGCGGATGGAGGCGCGCCCGGCGGTCGCGCGCGCGCTCGCCGACGAGCGCAAAGCCGCGTAGCCGCTTGCGCGACGAGGGACAACCGACATGACGTGGTCGATCATTGCGCGGGACCTCGACACGGGCCGCGTCGGCATTGCCGTGGCGACGCGGGCCTTCGCGGTCGGCGCCCGCGTGCCGCACATCAAGACGGGCGTCGGCGCGGTGTGCTCGCAGGCGCTGACCAATCCGTTCTTCGGCCCGCGTGGGCTCGCCTTGCTGACGGCTGGCGCGTCGGCCGAGGATGCGGTGCGGATGCTCATGATTTCGGACGAAGGGCGTGATCATCGCCAGGTCCACGTCATGGATCGCGAAGGCCGCGTCGCGGCCGCAACTGGAGAGCAGTGCGTCGACTGGTGCGGACACATCGCGCGCGAGACGATTTCGATCGCGGGCAACATGCTGGCGGGTCCGGGCGTGCTGACGGCGACGGCGGATGCCTATGAAGCGGCGCTTGCCACGCCGTTCGCGCAGCGGCTCGTCCTCGCGATGAAGGCCGGCGAAGCAGCGGGCGGCGACAAGCGCGGCAAGCAATCCGCCGCGCTCCTTATCCACGACAGCGAGGACGACGCGATGCTCGACCTGCGTGTCGACGATCACGCCGATCCGCTCGCCGAGCTCGCACGTCTCGAGGCCGTGTCGCGCGAGCGCTTCATTCATTATCGCCGTTTCACGCCCAGCCGGCAGAGCCCGGCCGGCCTCACCGATCGCGAGGCGCTGGAGGCGGCCATCAAGCGCTCGATCGAGGAGGGGTATACGTGAGCCCAGGCGTCACTGTGACTGCTGTCCGCGCATCCGCCCGCGCCAGCCGATCGTGAGGGCGACGGCGGTCGTGAGCACGCACGCCGCGGCCATGATGAAGGTGGCGCGGTACCCCGCCCACGCGATCGTGAGGCCGGCGATCGGCGGGATCACGAAGTACGTACCGAACACGAAGAACGTCGCCCCGGCGCTCGCTTCGCTGGCGTGCTCCGGCGCGAGCGCCGCCACCTCGGCCATGAACAGTCCGTTCCACGTCGCGACCGAGAGGCCGGAGAAAATCGCGACGGCCGCCAGCCCGGCGATGGACCAGTCGCTGCCGAGCGCGGCGATCGCGAGGGCCGATCCAGCCGACATCAGCGCGATGACGCACAGCATCGGCCGGGGCGACCCGATAGCGTCGGCGATGAAACCATAGATCACGCGTCCGAAGACGCTGAGCCCCTGGTTCAGTGCGTACAGCAGTCCGGCCAGTTTCAGGTCGTAGCCGAGGCCGTTGGCGAGGAAGGTCACGAAGAAGGTGTTGAGTACGCCCTGCACGGACGCGAACCCGATGCTGGCGACGGCGATAAGCTTGAGGCCCGGAATGCGCGCGATGGTCAGGAAGGGCTGGCGCAGGTTGGAGATGCGGAACAGCGCGGCCGGCCTGAACCGTGGCCGTGGCCGCGTCTCGTTGAAGTGCGGTGGCGCGAGGAGAAGGATGGTGTTGGCGGCGAGGAAGAGGACGACGAATGCGGCGAGCGCGACCCGCCAGCCGTAGGCAGCCGCGATCGCACTGCCGAGGATGCCGGCGATGACGCCGCCGAGCGGCACGCCGGTCTGGCGCAGGGAGAAGATGCGGTTGCGCTGGGCCGCCGGCGTGTTGTCGACGAGTATCTGGCTGCCGGCCGGCGTCGTCGTTCCATAGGCGAAGCCGATCAGGATCGAGCCGACGATCATCAGCGCGTAGGAGCCGGTGGCCATGAGCATGGCGCCCGCGGTGGCGATCGCGGCAGCGGCCATCAGCGCCCGCACCGGTCCGAGCGGCACCGTGAAAGCCGAGTTCGCCATATAAAGCCAGACCGAGCCGAGCCCGGCGGCGCCGCTGACCCATCCGAAGGCGGAGGGCGGCATGGCGGCGGCGGTCATCAGCATCGGCGCCAGCACCGCCGGCAGCAGGGACAGCGATGCCGAGCCGACGAGGGTGAAGAACGCGACCGAGAACGCGGTGCCCGATCTCGATACGGGCTCGCCGTCGCCCTTCACGGTTGTCCTGCGGCGCTGAGAATGCCGCTGACGCCTGCCGTGAGCAGCGCCTGATCGGTTCCGGATGCGAGCATGTTGAAACCGAGTTTGCGATAGCTGCGCGCCCAGTCTGCGCTCGCGGCCATGAAGCCCAGACCCTTCTTGTGTGCGCGGCCGGCGGCGACGATACGCTCGATCGCTTTCATGTAGACGGGATTGTCGAACTCTCCGGGGATGCCGAGAAAATTGGTGAGGTCGAAGTGGCCGAGCCAGAGCACGTCGATACCGGGGACGGCGGCGATTGCCTCGACATTGTCCAGGCCACGCTCGGTCTCGATCTGCGCGATCACGAGCGTCCGCGCGTCGGCCGCCGTCATCTTGGCCTTGGGATCGCCGCCTGAGTAGTCGTCATGGGCGAAGCCGAACGCGGCGCCGCGCCGGCCTACGGGCGGATAGTGGGTCGCCTCGACGATCGCGCGCGCCTGTTCGACGCTTTCTACCATCGGGATCATCACGCCATGGCAGCCGATGTCGAGCGCGCGGGCGAGGAAGTGGTACTCGCCGCGCGGCACCCGCGCCATCGGTGCGATCGGCAGGCCGCGGCAGCACGCGACCTGCGCTTTGATCGTCTCGAGCGAGGCGCCCGTGTGCTCCATGTCATAGATGACGTACTCGGCACCGGCGTGGACCAGAAGCTGTGGGATCGCCGGCGTCATGAACTCGAAGATCATGCTGCCGAGCGCGGTCTCGCCGGCGAGCACGCGGTCGCGCAAAGGATTGCGGCCCATCGTCCTGCTCCCTCTTTCGCCCCCGTGGTGATGCGTTGAGACGCGCTCGCTCGACTGATCAGGCTTTCGCCATCAGGGCGCGGCGAAAGCGTATGCGGGCGGCCGGCGCATCGAACGACAGCTTGTCCTTCGGCGGATCGGCCGTCGACACACGGACGACGACGAAGCTCGTGCCGTTGCTTTCGCGCAGCATCTTGGCCCCGGCGGCGAGCTGGTCCTCGCGCTCGACGGTCATGGTCGAGGAGATGCCGGCGCCTATTGCCATCCGTTCCAGATCGACGCCGAGACTGGTGTGGCTCTTCTGAAAGCCGGTCTCGCCGTAGTGGCCGTTGTCGACGCAAAGGATGGACAGATTGGACGGCTTCATGATTCCGACGGTTGCGAGCGCACTCACATTCATCAGCAACTCGCCGTCGCCGGTGGCGACCAGAACGCGTCGCTGAGGTTGTGCCAGCGCGAGGCCGAGGCCCATCGACAGGGCCGCTCCCATTGCGCCGCCGAGAGCGAACAGGTTGTCGCCGTCGTTGGTCATCGAGGCGAACTCGTAGGCGGTCCCGGCAAGTCCCGCTACGATGAGAAAGTCCTTGGGATCGCCCACCAGCTTTGGGACGGCGTGGTTGCGGTCGAGCAGCATGGGTCGTCTCTCCCGGATAGCGGTTGCCGCCGCGCTCGTGACGGAGTGGCGCGGGATCGAATGAAATGGCAGGATCGCGCGATCGGCGGGGACGGGCAAGCGGGTCGGTCGCGCGGCGCCATGCAGCGGCGGCGCAGCTCCGGCGGTACCGTGTGCCTGGCGCGTTTGGATGCGGGCTTGATTTCGGTCAACCGTCATTCCGAGGGTCACGCTAGATCTATGCTAACGGGATGATCCGGGCAGCGAATTCGGACACTCATTCAATGCCGCCGGGAGGGGGCAACCCACATGGCCGACGTAATTTCCGCCGATCAGCCGGCTACAACGCGCGCGCCGGGTACCCGCCCAGACATCATCATCCGGCGCGTACCGTTCGATGCGCCGTGGGCGTGGCTCTCCGCCGGTTGGAACGACCTGTGGCGGGTGCCGCACATCTCTCTTGCGTACGGCGCGGTGTTTGCGGCCGTCGCCGCGGGCCTCTTCGCGGCGCTCGCGCTGGCGCGCTGGCAGTCTCTGGTGCCGGCGCTGGCAGGCGGGTTCATGCTGATCGGGCCCTTGCTCGCGGTCGGGCTCTACGAGGCGAGCCGCCGGCTCGAGGCTGGCCTGCCAGTCGCGATGGGCGACGTCGTCGGCGCGGGCCTCAGGGCCGAGGGGCAGCTAGGCTTCTTCGGTATCGGACTTCTGGTGATCTTCCTCGTCTGGCTCGAATTGGCATTCGTGCTGCTGGTGCTGTTCCTCGGCGGTGGCGGTCTGCCGCCGCCGTCGGAGTTTGTCACGCGCTTGCTGTTCACGCCGTCGGGGCTAAGTCTGCTGATCATCGGATCACTGGTCGGCGGCATACTGGCGGCGACCGTCTACACGATCTCGGTCATCTCGGTGCCACTGCTGCTCGTGCACCGCATCGATGCAGTGTCGGCGGCGGCGGCGAGTGCGCGCGCGGTCTATCTCAACCCCAAGCCGATGCTGCTGTGGGCCGGGCTTATCGGCGGATTCGTCGCGCTGGGGTGCGCGACCCTGTTCGTCGGCCTCGTGCTGTTGTTTCCGCTGATCGGCCATGCAACCTGGCACGCGTTCCGCGCCATCGCGGGCGTCGCCGAGGACCGGATCGGCGGCCCGCTCCCGGCGGCTTGACCGGGCGTCGCGAAACGCGCAAGTGTGAGCCCGCCCGGGGCCGGCCTATCGTCCGCCGCCCTTCCGGCCCCGTAGCTCAGCAGGATAGAGCACCAGATTCCTAATCTGGGGGTCGCAGGTTCGAATCCTGCCGGGGTCGCCACATAAATCAATGGTTTATAGGTCAGATTTCCGATTGGCGGCTCTATCGGATCGACGAGGCCGACGCCGGCGCGAGGGACGACCGAGCGAATATTTGCGGGGCCTTCGTCGAAGGTGGGCCACATAGCGCAGGCGTGCTTCGCGACGTGGGATATGAGCTTGCCACTTGGCCGCAGTGGGCGCACGCTTCAATGTAGCGGATGCGGGCCGTGCGACATCCCGGTACCAATCAATTTTTCAAGCGAACTGACCGAGGCGAGGACATCACCAGTGTCTTGGGGTTGCTGCGTGCGCTTTCTGATTCTGTCTGTCGCCATGTGGTTGGCTGCGTTGCCGGCAAGGGCACAGACGGTCACCGAAATCAATCAAATGGGCCATAGGATCAGCGAGCTGTTTGCTGCTGGGCGATATCGGGAAGCAATTCCCATCGCGAGACGCTTGGTACGAGCGTTGGAGGAACGGGAAGGTCCTGATGGACTGAATACAGCCACGGCGCTGAACAGCTTGGCGCTCTTACTGGAGGACGCCAATCGCCTGAGCGAAGCGGAGAGCACCTATCGCCGTGTGATCCGGATTCTGGAAAAGGCTGGCGGTCGCAAGCAGCCAAGCTATTCGGCGGTACTCAGCAACCTGTCGGCGCTCCTTTACAAGCAAAGACGATATCCCGAGTCGGAGGCATTGCTCAGGCGCGCCATCGCCATCGACGAAGCGCGTCTCGGCCGCGATCATCAGGACATAGCCATTCGGCTGAACAATCTGGCGCTGCTCCTCCAATCGACATACAGGCTGGATCAGGCCGAGCAGATCATGAGGCGCGCGCTGGCTATCGATGAGCGCGCCGTGGGGGGAGACCACCCTATCGTCGCCAAGCGCCTCGGCAATCTAGCGCAGATTCTTGCCGACGATTTCAAGTGGCGGGACGCAGAGCCGCTCATCCGCCGGGCACTCGCCATTGAAGAGAAGCGGCTCGGTGCCAATCACACCACCGTTGCGATCCGTCTCAATGGTTTGGCCATGCTGCTCCACTATACGGGCCGCACTGCGGAAGCGGTCCCACTCATGCGACGGGCGCTGGCCATTGAGGAGAAGAATAGAGGTGTCAATCATCCGGCCGTCGCAAGTCTGCTGGCGGATTTCGCGCTGCTTATCGAGCGAGACGACGCCGACGAGGCCGAGCGACTGAAGTTGCGCGCGCTCGCGATCGAGGAAGCGAGTTTCGGCCTGTCCCATCCCGAGCTTCGTCGTCACCTCAGCAATCTGGGGTGGCACTATGCCAAACGCGCACGTTGGTCGGAGGCACTCGTTCATTTTCGGCGCTCCAACTCAATCCTCGAAACGATGGGACGTGCACTGGAGCAGCGACAACACGACCCGAGCCGGCAGGTTCTGACCGACAGCCGCCTGGATCTGAGGCTTCATGTCCTGGCGCTCCACGAAACATCACCTGACCAATTCTCCCACGAGGCCTTTCACGTCGCTCAATTGGCGGTTCGTGATGGTACTGCAGAAGCACTCTCTCTGACCGCTGCGCGGTTCGCGTCGGGTCGCGATGAGATCGCGAGTGCCGCGCGCGAGTTGCAGGACCTTGCCCTGCAACGCCGCACGTTGGACGCGCAGCTCATGGCATCGCTGGCGAAGGCCAATCGCGCCGACACCGCGCGTATCAATGCCGCGATTGGAAAGCTCGACGCCAAGTACAAGGCCCACTGGGATACGATGGCGCGGCAGTTTCCCCGCTACGTCGAGTTGGCCAATCCACGTCCGCTGACCGTCGCTGAGCTGCAAGCACTTCTGAAACCAGACGAGGTGCTTATTCAATTCGCGATGATCCCGTCGGTCGATGGAACGCCTGATGCGGCATTTGCCTGGGCCGTCAGCGCCACCGAGGCGCAATGGATTCGCCTCGATATTGGTGCCCGGGAGGTAACTGAGCATGTCGAGGCGCTCCGCTGTGGCCTCGACCTATCGGCTTGGCTTGGCGAGGGGGTGGCGAAATGCAACCGACTCGTCGGTACATCGACCCGCGACCACGTGGAAGCCTCGAGCAAGCCGCTTCCGTTCGATCTCCAACGTGCCCACACGCTCTATACGGCCCTGTTCGGCAAGTTCGAAGCCATTCTCGCCAAAAAAAGCCTTCTCATCGTACCTTCGGGTGCCCTGGCTAGTCTTCCACCCCAAGTGCTTGTCACCGAAAGGCCAGTTGCGGATGACTATGAGCGCGCCGCTTGGTTGGGGACCCGTCAGCCGATCACACTCTTGCCATCGATCGGCAGCCTGTCATCGCTGCGGAAAATTTCCAGTCGAAGCGCAGGCGAGCAGGCTTTCATTGGATTCGGCAATCCCTTGTTGATGGGCCCGAAACGCGATGATCGGAGCGCGTGGACCGTCCGCACATGCGCCGAGGCGCGTGCCGTGGCCACCTCTCAGGTCCGCTCCGCGCGACCACCGACCGCAAACTCGATCAGCCTTCAAGCGGATCGGCATTCTATTCTTGCCCAGGAACCGCTACCCGAAACAGCAATCGAGCTGTGCAGCGTGAGCCGCACACTCGGCGCGCCGGAGAGCTCGATCTATCTCGGAGATCGGGCTCGCGAAGGCGTCGTCAAGGCGTTGTCGATGTCTGGAGCACTTGCGCAGGCCAAGATCGTACATTTCGCGACGCATGGAGTCCTGTCGAGCGAGAGCGAGCGCCTCGGGGCAGGAGACGAACCGGGCTTGATACTCACGCCTCCCGAAGAGGCCAACGACGCCGACGATGGCGTTCTGACGGCATCGGAAGTCGCTCAGCTCAAGCTCGACGCAGACTGGGTCGTGCTTTCCGCATGTAATACCGCAGCCGGCGGCGGCGGCATCGAGCAGTTCAGCAAGCTGTCCGGGCTCGCGCGTGCGTTCTTTTACGCCGGAGCCCGAGCGCTTCTTGTTTCACACTGGGCGATAGACTCGGATGCGGCGGTCAAGTTGACCACCAAGGCGTTCGCGGTGTTGCGCGACACGCCGCACATTGGTCGAGCAGAGGCATTCCGACAGTCGCTCGTGGCCACGATCTCCGACACGACCCGGCCCAAAGGATGGCCACCTGCCGCTCATCCTTCCGTCTGGGGACCGTTCATGCTCGTCGGAGAAGGACAAAACTGAAGGCCAGCGAACAGTGCGGCAAGCGATTCACTTCGGCGGTTCCATCAAGCGACCGAAAAGCTCGGTTTGGCGAACTGGCCGGCAACGCGGAAGAATTCACGGACGGTCCGCAGGTCACGCCGGCTCTTCAAGCACGCCACGTACTCGGTGAATTGCAGCGTCGTGTCCTTGATTTCGAGCGAAACGCACCTGTTGTCGGCGCCGGGGAATTCCGCGGCACTCATGACGCTGATGCCCATGCCGATGGCGACCGCCTCGCGTGTCGCCTCGCGGTTGTCGATCTCTATCAGAGCTGAGGGCACCGCCCCCGCCTTCGACAGGGAGCGCAGGAATTTCTGGCGTGTCATGGAGGCGGGCTCGCGGACGATCACACGCTCACCGTGGAAGTCGATCGGCTTGACCGACTTGCGCTTGCTCCACGGATGGCTGCGCGGAACATAGGCGACGACCGGATAGGTGACGTAGTGAAGCATGTGGAGGCGTGAATCGCGCGCATTCTCCGATGCAACGATGGCGACGTCGGTCTCATAATTGAGCAGATCCGTCATCACTTCCTTGGCGCTGCCGGTCGAGAGCGACACGCTGATGCTCGGATAGAGGCGCATGTATTCGTTTAGCACTGGGAGAACATGTCGCGGTCCGTCAGCGCCGACCTTCAGGCGGCCGCTCTGCAGCTTGAGGCTTTGACTGAGCCCCCGCTCGATCTCGTCCTGGAGCCGGAAGATCTCGCGGCTGCGCTCGAGCGTCTGCTGCCCCGCCTCGGTCGGGACGACCTGCCTGCCACGGCGGTCCAGAAGCCGCACGCCGTACAGTTCCTCGAGCGCCTTCACCTGCCAAGACAGGGTCGACTGGCTGACGTGCAGCACCTGGGCTGCCCGCGTGAAGCTGCGCTCGCTCGCGACCGCATGAAAGGCACGAAGATAGAGAAAGTTCATGACGTCTCCGCGGCCCACAGTCTCGGTTAAGCCACCCCTGCAGCATCTCAATCAATCTATTCCATCAATAATAGAGATTGAAAATAAGGAATAGACAGATAACTGCGCAGCAGGCGATCCTGGTTCGACTGCCGACGCGATGTGGAGGGGAATGCTTGAAAGACGGGCCTCTGGACGCGCCAAGACCCTATCTGTCGATCAGGGGCCTCAGCACGCGGTTCGGCAGCTTCGTTGCCCTGCGCAACATCGATTTCGATATCGCGGAGGGCGAGTTCGTCTGCTTTCTCGGCCCTTCCGGTTGTGGCAAGACGACACTTCTGCGCACCATCGCCGGGCTTACTCAACAGAGCGAAGGCAGCATCCTTCTGGGCGGGCGCGACATCTCGCACCTCCCCGTGGCCGAACGGGATTTCGGTATCGTCTTCCAGTCGTATGCGCTGTTCCCGAATCTGACCGTTGCCGCCAATGTCGGCTACAGCCTTGCAGGTGACCGGCGCTACTCGCGCGAGCGCCGGGCCGCACGCGTGCGCGAATTGCTCGAACTGGTCGGCCTCCCGGACGCCGGCGATAAATATCCGGCCCAGCTCTCCGGTGGCCAGCAGCAGCGCGTCGCGCTTGCCCGCGCGCTATGCAATCCGCCGGGCCTGCTCCTGCTCGACGAGCCGCTGTCTGCTCTAGATGCCCTGGTGCGTCAGCGGCTGCGGCTGGAGATCAAAGCACTGCAGTCGCGCCTGGGCGTCACGACCATTCTCGTCACGCACGATCAGGAGGAGGCCCTGACGATGGCGGACCGGATCGTGGTCATGAACGACAGCGTCATCGAGCAGATCGGCACACCGCAGGACATCTACTATCGCCCTGCGTCGCTGTTCGTGGCCGGCTTCATTGGTGCCATGAATATGCTGGACGCGAACGTCGGTGGGAACGGCAGTCTTGTAGTTAGCGGGCTGACATTGGTGACTGAGCAACCGATGCTGCCCGGCAGCCGCGTGACGGCGTGCCTGCGCCCCGAGGACGTTCGTCTGCTGAAGCCGGGCGAGACTGCCGAGAACGCTATCGATATGCGTATTGCAGCCGTCGAGTTCCTCGGCTCGCTGTTCCGCTGCGAGACGGTACCCGCTGACGGCGTCGGGCCGCCGCTATCCATCGAGCTGCCCACCGCAACCATTCGAGATCTCGAGCTGAAGCCGGGCGTCCACATCCGCGTATCGCTCCCCGCGGCGAAGCTCCGGATCTACCCTCACCACGAAAATGAACCCAGAGCCTCACAGGACGAAAGCAAGAGGAACGTGCCGTCATGAAAAGATTACTCGCTCTATTTGGCGCGGTATCGATGGCCCTCGTGCCACTGTCGCCGACGCCAGCAGCCGCACAGGCGAAGACCGAGCTGAGCGTATATACCGCGTATGAGAATGACGACCTTGCCGCCTACAAGAAGGCCTTCGAAACCGCACATCCCGAGATCGTCATCAATTGGGTCCGCGACTCGACCGGCGTCGTGACCGCGAAGCTGCTTGCGGAGAAAGACAACCCGCGTGCCGACGTGGTCTGGGGTCTCGCGGTCAGCAACGTCCAGTTCCTGAAGGCCCGCGACGTCCTGCAGCCTTACACGCCCGTTGGCTTCGATAAGATCCCGGAAAAGTTTCGGGACGCCGCGACGCCGCCCACCTGGTACGGCAACTCCGCCTGGATCTGCGCCATCGTCTACAACGAGATCGAGGGCAAGAAGCGCAACATCCCCGCACCCAAGACGTGGAGCGATCTCACCAATCCAGTCTACAAGGGCCAGATCGTGATGCCGCATCCGGTCTCGTCCGGCACTGGCTTCATGTACGTCGTTGCCTGGCTCCAGGCCTACGGCGAAGAAGCGGGCTGGAAGCTCATGGATGGCCTTCACGAGAACATCAGCCGATACACGCACTCCGGTAGCGCACCGGCCGTCATCGCGGGCCGGGGCGAGCAGGTCGTCGGTCTCGCGTTCGAGCTTAGGGGCTCCCGCCTCAAGGAAGAAGGCGCGCCGATCTCGATGATCCTGCCGACCGAGGCGCTCGGCTGGGATATGAACGCCATCGCCCTCGTGAAGGGCACCAAGAAGCTCGAAGCAGCCAAAACGCTGATGAACTGGGCCGCGTCGCCGGAGGCTATGAAGATCTACGGCGCCACGCGCTCCGTTGTCGCCGTGCCGGGAATGGCGAAGAAGTTGCCCCACGTTCCCGACGATATCGCCGACCGTATCATGAAGCAGGACTTCGCTTGGTCGGCCGAGAACCGCGACCGCATCCTGGCGGAGTGGGAGAAGCGCTACGGCAGCAAGGCTGAGCCGAAGAAGAAGTAGCCTGCTGCAAAGTGCAAGGCGAGACGTGGAGCCATGACAGCATGACGATGTCGCGGGCAGCTCGGGTGGGAGAATTGGAGGGAGCGACCACGAGTCGCTCCGCCTTCAGCCTGCCGTCTGCCGCGACCATGATCCTAACGGTGATCGGCGGGTTCATGGCGCTGTTCGCGGTCGCGCCCCTCTTCCTCATGCTGTGGCGCAGCTTCCAGAACGCCGATGGCGCGTTCGTCGGGCTCGCGAACTACACGACTTTCATCTTTGCGGCGAGCGCGCCGACGGTAATCGGCAACACCCTGTTCGTCGCGGTCGCGAGCACCGTGATCACGGTGCCGATTGGCCTCATGTTCGCACTGTCGCTGGCCCACACGTGCGTGCGCTTCAAGTCGTTCTTCCGCAGCGTAGCCCTGCTGCCGTTGCTGACCCCGTCGCTGCTCTCGGCGATGGCCCTGACTCAGCTGTTCGGCAACCAGGGATATCTCAACGCGCTCATGGCTGGGCAATCGATCTACGGCCCGATCGGCATCATCACCGGCATGTCGATTGCCCACTTCCCGCACGTCTTCATCATTTTGAGCGCATCGATCGCTCTCTCGGATTCGCGCCTCTACGAGGCCGCAAGAGTTCTGCGTGCGCGGCCGTTGCGCGTCTTCATGACGGTCACCCTGCCGTCGATGAAATATGGGATCGTCAGCGCGTCGATCGCGTCGTTCACGCTCTGCGTCACCGACTTCGGCATTCCGAAGGTCATCGGCGGGCAGTATGGTATGCTGGCCACCGAAATCTATAAGCAGGTCGTCGGCCAGCAGAATTTCCAGATCGGCGCCGTCATCAGCATGTTGATGTTGGCGCCTGCGGCAATCGCCTTCATCGTCGACCGGCGCGTCCGTCGCCGCCAGGCAGCGGCGCTCACCAGCAAGGCCGTGCCGCTGGTGCCGGTACCGCATCCCGCGCGCGACCGCCTCGCGCTCGCGCTTTGTGTGGGCGTGACGATCGTGATGCTCGCGATGATCCTCATCCCCGGATACGCGTCGTTCATCAAGTTTTGGCCATACAATCTCGAGCTGACGCTACGCAACTATCAGTTCCACCGCTTCGCGGGTGGGGGGTGGGAAAGCTACGTTAACAGCCTGAAGCTTTCGCTGCTCACCGCGACCATCGGCAGCGCGATGGTGTTTGCGGGCGCCTACCTGTCGGAGAAATCTCAAGCGCCGTCGGCGTTGCGCAATCTCTATCAGGTGCTGGCGATGTTTCCGCTGGCGGTGCCGGGCCTCGTACTGGGGCTGTCGTATGTATTCTTTCTCAACGATCCCAACAATCCGCTCGAAGCACTCTACGGTACGCTTGCCGTTCTGGTGATCTCGACCATCGTCCACTTCTACACGGTCAGCCATCTCACCGCGGTGACGGCATTGCGCCAGCTCGACAACGAATTCGAGCTCGTCTCCGATTGTCTGAAAGTCTCGCGCCTGCGCACATTCTTCATGGTGACGCTGCCGCTGTGCCTGCACGCGGTGCTGGATATCTGGATCTATCTGTTCCTCAGCGCCATGACCACAGTGTCGGCGGCGGTCTTTCTCTACTCGCACAAGAACATCGTGGCCTCGATCACGGTCATCAACATGGACGATGCCGGCGAGTATGCGGCGGCGTCTGCCATGGCCATGGTGATCGTTGCCACCTGCATCATCGCGCGCTGCTTGCATCTGCTGGCGACGCGAGGTCTCGCGCAACGGACTGAGGTATGGAAAGCCCGATAGGCCGTCTGCGCGGAAACACTTGAGAGAGCAGGCTTCGCGAGCCCACAGGATCACATTCGACCGAGCGAGCCATCGAAAATGCCAACAACTGCCAACACGGCGCCACGCATCGTGGTCGTCGGCGCCGGAATCGTGGGTGCGTGCTGCGCGGCCTACCTGAAGCGGGAAGGCCATACGGTAACTCTGCTCGAGGCCGAGACGCCTGCGGCCGGCGCGTCTAGCGGCAACGCCGGCGCGCTGAGTCCCGGAAGCTGCATACCGCTGGCGACACCGGGGATGCTCTGGGACGTCCCGAAGTGGCTGACCGATCCCGATGGGCCACTCGTCGTTCGTCCGTCCTACGCGCTCCAGGCCATGCCCTGGCTCATGCGGTTCGTGGCCGCCGGCCGCGCAGATCGCATTGATGCGATCGCCGATGCGCTTCATGCGCTGCACAGCCCCGTCTACGACAGCTATCAGCCACTGCTGCAGGCTTCCGGTGCCGGGAACCTGATCCGCCAGAGCGGACAGCTCGTCGTCTACCGACAGCGCAGTGGTCTGGAATCCTCGATGAAGTGGTGGCAGATGCGCAAGGATCGCGGAATCGAGTTCGAGATCCTGGATCAAAAGGCGCTTCACGATATGACGCCCGCGCTCGCGCCGGATTTCGAGTGCGCCGTCCATCAGCCGCAGCACGGCTACGTCGTCGATCCCCAGGCGCTTGTCGTCAAGCTCGTCGATCATTTCCGTGCGAGCGGAGGCGAGTTCGTCACGGGTACCGCGCACCAGATCGTGCCCAACGGTACGGAGATCACCATTCGACTTGACGATGGCCGAACCATCGCTGCCGATCGTATCGTCGTGGCTGCGGGCGCGTGGTCCAAGTCGCTACTGTCAGGCCTCGGAATCTCCGTGCCGTTGGAGACGCAGCGTGGCTATCATCTTCACCTGTCGCAGCCCGGTATCGATCTGCCGATGCCCGTCTCGTTCTCGGACAGCAAATTCTACGCGACTCCCATGGCTGGAGGGCTTCGGCTCGCTGGCACGGTCGAGTTCGCCAGCCCGAACGCGCCGCCGAACTTCAATCGCGCCCGCCGGCTCGGCGCGATCGCCCAGAAATGGCTACCCGGTCTCAAGCTGGACGGCGCGCGTGAGTGGATGGGCCGCCGGCCATGCCTGCCAGATTCGTTGCCCGTGATCGGCGCGGTGCCAGCGGAGCCACGGATCATCCTGGCGTTCGGACACGGCCACAATGGCATGACGAGTGCACCCACCACGGGCCGCGTGGTCGCCGAACTGGTGGCAGGCCGCACGCCGTTCATCGATCTGACGCCATATCGGCCGGATCGCTTCTGAACCTTAGGACGACGAGGAGTGACGCGCAGTGACTCGAGGGTGCAATATCGTCGACGAGGCAGCGGTCGTCATTATCGGCGGCGGAGTCATCGGGTGCTCAATCGCCTATCATCTCGCAAAAGCCGAGATTACAGATCTCCTCGTGCTCGAACGCGGCCAGCTCTCAGGTGGCGCAACCGCGCGGGCGGCAGGCCTCGTGTGCCACGCGCGATCGGACGTCAGTACGACGCGAATGATCAACCGCACGCGCGCCGCAATTGCCGAGCTTGAGGAGATGCTCGAGGAAAAGCTCGACTATCGCCAGAGTGGAAGCATCCGCGCCATCCTTACCGAGGAGCGCGCAAGCGAACTCGCCACGATGGAAGCCTGCCTCAACGCGGCAGGCCTCTCGTTCGAGACGATCGATCCCACGGCGGCACGAGGATTATGCCCATGGCTCAACCTGGATAGCGCTTCACGGATCATCTTCACGCCCGTCGACGGCTACATCGACGGCGCCCGGCTCGGCATGGCTTACGGTGCGGCCGCCCGCCACCTCGGTGCGCGGCTCCGACGGGGTGTCACGGTGACCGGCATCCTGAGGGACGGCAACCGCGTGACGGGTGTCCAAACGGATCAGGGCGCAATACGCGCCCGCTGGGTGGTTTCCGCGGCAGGCGTGTGGGGCGCGGAGATTTCAGCAACCATCGGATGGGGGCTGGCCGCCGCGCCAACCCGCAGCCACTACTGGATCACCGCACCTGACGGCAGCGGCGCGCCGGATCGACCGAATGTGCACCTGCCGGACATGCGCACGTACCTCCGCTCGGAGCTCGGCGGTATCCTGATAGGCATGCAGGAGCCGCGGTCACGGACGTATCATCCGATGCAGTTGACTGCAGATATGGCGGACATGCCGCTGATCGATGAAGAGCCCGACCTCGACCTGCTGGTCAAGCAGGCAGGTGCGCTGCGCCACATCATTCCGTGCGTCGACGAGTGGCGGTTCGCACATCACATCGCGGGACTGTCGAACTACACGCCCGACGGCAAGTTCGTCATCGGCGCCGTGCCGGACATCGAAGGATTGCTGCTGGCCGGTGGCTGCTGTGGGTCGGGCGTCGCCGCCTCGGGGGGATTTGGCCAAGTCATCCTGGACCTGGTGCGTGGGGTCGAGCCAGCCATCGACATAACGCACTATCGTCCCGATCGCTTCGGCAAAGTGGATCCCACCTCTGGGGCGTTTCGCGAGCGCTGTGCTGCGGCCCGCTCGGGCAAGAGCCGGGGCCTGGTCGACGCGTGACCGCCGGCATAACGCCTCTTGCCTGGTTCGATTCCTCGGCATGGGCGGAGTCGATATCTAGCACTCCAGTTTCCAGTTCGGAAAGGTCACTGCCCCACCCTGTGGTCGAAGAGCGCCAGCATTGGCACGAAGGTCCGCTCTGCTGCCTCGCGATCGAAGCACCAGCGCTCAGCCGTGGCCGGCAGCGAAGTGCTCGGTTGTCCCGCGCACGCCGCTCCCGGCGATGGTGCGCTCGATCAGCGCCCTGTACGCGTCCAAGGATGTCTCGTCATGGGCGGCGAATGCGAAGTACACCGCGCCGCGGACGCGCGGGATGACAAGGTGGGGTGAAGTGTCCCCCCCTTTCACACCGTGGACAACATAGCGATAAGCGATTATCGCGAAGCGACAGCCCAATGACGGAGACTGCCGGTGAAGCTGCGCCTCAGTGATTTCGATGCCATCACTTTTGATGTCTACGGCACGTTGATCGACTGGGAGCCATCCATAATCGCCTTTCTCGATCAGTGGGCAGGTCGTCACGCTATTCGCGCTGGTGGCCAGGACCTGCTCATGGCGTTTGATCGCGCACGCGCGGAGATCCAGCAGGAGCGCCCCGCACACCTGTATCCTGAGGTCCTGCGCCGGTGCTTCGATCGCATCTCGGCTGAGTTCAAGGTTCCCGTGGATGCAACGCTGAGGGCGGAGTTCTCTCGTACGCCCCACACTTGGCTGCCATATTCGGACACCCACGAGAACCTTAAAGCCTTGCAATCCCGCGCCAAGATCGGCGCGCTCAGCAATATCGACGAGGCCTCGCTGGCTTCATCCTGCAAGCATATGGACTTCCGGTTCGATCTTGTCGTCACCGCTGAGCGCGTCGGCGCCTACAAGCCAGACACGCCTCACTTCACGACGGCAATCGGTGAACTCGCGGCCATGGGCATAGAGCGCCGTCGTATTCTTCACGTCGGCCAAAGCCTGCGCGCCGACATCACCCCTGCCAACAAGCACGGATTGACCTGCGCCTGGATCAACCGGCCCGGACGCGCGCTCGGGCTGACGGGCCACGGAGCCGAACATGCGAAGCCTGACCTCACCCTCTCGACCTTAGCCGAGCTCGTTGAAGCGTTGACGCAGAGCGCCGGCGGCTGAGACATGGCTATCTTGCGCGCTCCCGTTCTTCAGAACAGGCGGCAGGTCGACAACAAGCCAGCCGCGGTTGTCGTCACCGACGCCTTGCGTAGTGCGATCCTCAACGGCGAGGTCGTGGGCGGGCATCGCGTGCGGCAGGACCACATCGCGACCGAGTTCGGCGTCAGCTTCCACGAAGCGCTTTATGCACCCGCGAGGCGCGACCGCACCCTGGGATTGATCAACGGATTGCGGCTCAACTTCGAGCGCTACCTTCGCTTTGCATGGGACAAGACTCCTGACCGCGGCCGGTCGCAGAAGGAGCACCGGGAAATTCTGCTGAACTGTCGCGAGAAAAAGGTAGACAAGGCGTGCGGTCTGCTGCGCCGCCTTTTGGCAACTGGCAAACTGCTGGTGAAAGCGTTGCAGAAATATCGTCATTGATGGGCATCGGACCGCAATCTCGAACACCGATGGCCTTCATGCGATCCGCAAGATCCGTCGCAACCCCATGACTTCCGTTCCGCCATCGGGAATGCCCTGTACCCATGTCGATCGCTATGGCCAATCATAGAATGAGAACGGGGAGCGTGGTGCGTGCCCCGCGACGTTGCGGTTGAGGATCGCGCGCCGGTATCGCGCGGGCGGAAGCCCAACGTGCTTGGCAAAGTACCGATTGAAGTAGGCGGCATCCTTGAAGCCGAGCATGTAGCTGAGCTGCTTGATCGTGATGGCCGAGCGTTCTAAGCGGACTGCGGCTTCATAGATTAGCCGCTGCTGGATGAGCTCACGCGGCGTGCGGCCAAGTGTGCGCGTGGCGATCGCGTGGAGACGGCCAGGCGTGACGCCAAGCATTTGGGCATAGCGCGCGACAGCCCACTGCTCCCGGAAGCGCTCCTCCACCAGTTGCCGAAATCGCATCAGAAGCGCCGCGGCGCCGACGGTTTCGCCGAACGCGAGCGCCCTCGCGCCAACGTGTCGCCAAAGCTGCACGAATGAGATCAGCAGCGCGGACGAGATCACCGTCTCCGATCCCGGGCGCGGAACATTGAATTGGCTGGCGGTGAGTGCGGACAGATGCGCGAGGTGGACCGCAATCGGCGGCTCGACGGCGAGAGCAAGAGGTTGCTCCGCGCCGAGCAGATTGATGAGATCGCCGGCCTCTGGGAGCTGGCGGAAGGTCTGCTCGATGAGCTCGCGCCGGATGTGGACGATGTGACCGCTGCCGCCCGCCTCGATGACCAGCCGTTCGTTGGGGTGCCCGGGAATCCATACGAACGCCGGGCTCAGCACATGAAGGCCCTCGTCGCTCCGGTGCAACCAGGCGTCGCCTGTCTGCAGCAGCAGACAATGATCGAAGCCGCGCATCGAATCCGCGCCGAGTCGCCACTCGCGGGTCGCGAAATGGCTCTCCACGGGGATCGCACGCAGGCGCGCAGCCATGCTGTCGGCGGGCCGCCGGCCGCCCGCTGTGGGTGCCTCTGCGCGCCGGTCAATTCCGGCCACCGAGCGCTTCGCGTCAGAAGTTCCGTGCATTTGATTATGAGTTTTGTCCATTTTCGGAGGGCACCATATGCTATTCACTCGGTCAAGCACGGGCCACAACCGCCACTAGAAGAGCCCGGCTCATAGAGAGGAAGCACGTCGCGCCGAGGCAGGATCTCGGGCCCGCCCGGCCGGCGCTTGAGGAGGATCGTCGAGATGCTGCGAACGTCACTCGGCCTGGCACTGGCAGCGGCCGTGTCGGTGGTTGCGGGCCATGCAGGCCCCGCGCACGCCCAAGACAAGATCAGGATAGGCTACGCGATCTCGAAAACCGGTCCCTTCGCCGGCGGTGCCGGTGTCACCACGCTCCCCAATTATCAGCTGTGGGTGAAAGACGTGAACGCTGCGGGCGGCATCAGCGTCGGCGGCAAGAAGCTAAAGGTCGAGGTCGTCGAGTATGATGACCGATCGAACTCGGAGGAAGCCGTCAAAGCCATCGAACGGCTA
>VFQN01000236.1_pt1 | contig 114929 bp, 119 predicted proteins | sample 3512371 | NCBI WGS metagenome assembly VFQN01 (sample SAMN10412370, study PRJNA504923) | tailings metagenome | isolation source: Replicate 2 from Balatoc abandoned mine | place: Philippines: Itogon, Benguet | collected 2017-08-28 | reverse complement strand
AGCAGGCGGCCGAGGTGGCACGCGTCAAGCGCTACGAATCGGGCCTGCTGAAGGACCCCATCACCATCTCGCCCGGCGTACCGGTGCGCCACGTGATCGAGCTGAGCAAGCAGCACGGCATCTCCGGTTTCCCGGTGGTCGACGAGGGCCGTGTGGTCGGCATCGTCACCAACCGTGACCTGCGCTTCGAGACCCGTCTCGACGTGCCGGTGCGCGAGATCATGACCCCGCGCGAGCGCCTGGTCACGGTGCGCGAGGGCACCTCTCTGGAAGAGGGCAAGGCGCTGATGCACAAGCACAAGCTCGAGCGCGTGCTGGTCGTCAACGACGCCTTCGAACTGCGCGGCCTGATGACGGTGAAGGACATCACCAAGCAGACCAGCTTCCCCAACGCCGCGCGCGACGCGCAGGGCAAGCTGCGCGTCGGTGCCGCGGTCGGCGTGGGCGAGGGCACCGAGGAGCGCGTCGAGCTGCTGGTCAAGGCCGGTGTCGATGCGCTGGTGGTCGACACCGCCCACGGCCACAGCCACGGCGTGATCGAGCGGGTGCGCTGGGTGAAGAAGAACTTCCCGCAGGTCGACGTGATCGGCGGCAACATCGCCACCGGCGCGGCGGCGCTGGCGCTGGTGGAGGCGGGCGCCGACGGCGTCAAGGTGGGCATCGGCCCGGGCTCGATCTGCACCACGCGCATCGTCGCCGGCGTCGGCGTGCCGCAGATCACCGCCATCGACAACGTCGCCAAGGCGCTGGCCGGCACCGACGTGCCGCTGATCGCCGACGGCGGCATCCGCTACTCGGGCGACATCGCCAAGGCGGTGGCCGCGGGCGCGCACACCGTGATGATGGGCGGCATGTTCGCCGGCACCGAAGAGGCGCCGGGCGAGGTGATCCTCTACCAGGGCCGCAGCTACAAGAGCTACCGCGGCATGGGCTCGATCGGGGCGATGAAGGCCGGCTCGGCCGATCGCTACTTCCAGGAGAACGACGAGTCCGCCAACCCGAACGCCGACAAGCTGGTGCCCGAGGGCATCGAAGGACGCGTGCCCTACAAGGGCTCGCTGGTGTCGATCATCTTCCAGATGGCCGGCGGCCTGCGCGCCTCGATGGGCTACTGCGGCTGCGCCACCGTCGAGGAGATGCGCAGCAAGGCCGAGTTCGTCGAGATCACCTCCGCCGGCATCCGCGAGAGCCACGTCCACGACGTGCAGATCACGAAGGAAGCGCCGAACTACCGGATGGAGTGACGGCGCCATGCCGGATACAGACAGCGGGCCGAGCGCCGGGCCGCGGCAGGCGGCGATGCCGTTCATCATGATCACGGTGCTGATCGACATGCTGTCGGTCGGCCTGATCATCCCGGTGCTGCCCACGCTGGTGGGGCGCTTCACCGAATCGCCGGCTGAGCAGGTGCTCTGGTACGGCGTGATTGCCTTCACCTACGGCTTCGCGCAGTTCGTCGCCTCGCCGGTGCTCGGCGCGCTGTCCGACCGCTACGGCCGCCGGCCGGTGTTGCTGCTCGGCTTCTGTGGGCTGGCGATCAACTTCTTCGTCACCGCGATGGCCTGGGCGCTGTGGATGCTGCTCGCCTCGCGGCTGGTGGGCGGGGCGATGCAGGCCAACGCGGCCGTGGCCAACGCCTACGTGGCCGACATCAGCAACCCCGACGAGCGCGCCCGGCGCTTCGGCATGCTTGGCGCGATGTTCGGCATCGGCTTCATGCTCGGGCCGGTACTCGGCGGCATCCTCGGCGCGATCGACCTGCAGCTGCCGTTCTACGTGGCCGGCACGCTGGCGCTGGCCAACCTCGCCTACGGCTACTTCGTGCTGCCCGAGTCGCTGCCGGCCGAGCGCCGCCGCGCGGTGCAGCTCAAGGCGCTGAATCCGGTGTCGTCGCTGCACGGGCTGGTGAAGCTCAAGGGCGTCGGGCTGCTCGTGGCGGTGATCGCGCTGTCGGGCCTCGCGCAGTTCGTTCTCTACACCGTGTGGGTGCTGCACGGCAGCCTGAAGTTCGGCTGGGGGCCGAGCGAGAGCGGCTGGTCGCTGTTCGTGATCGGCGTGATGTCGGTGCTGGTGCAGGGCTTCCTGCTCGGCAAGCTGCTCAAGGTGTTCAGCCCGCAGCGCCTGGCGCTGCTCGGCCTGCTGTCGTCGACGCTGGCCTTCGTCGCCTGGGGCGCCGCTTCGCAGAGCTGGGTGGTGTTCGTGGTGATCGTGGCCAACCTGTTCGGCTTCACGACGCAGTCGGCGATCCAGAGCATCGTCTCCAGCGCGGCCGACCCGACGCAGCAGGGCGAGGCGATGGGCGCCGTCAGCTCGCTGAACAGCCTGATGGCGGTGGTCGCGCCGATGATCGCCACGCCGCTGCTCGGCGCCGTCTCCCACTACCCGCGCGGCGACTGGCACATCGGCGCGCCGCTGTACTTCTGCGCGGCGCTGCAGGCGCTGTCGCTGCTGCTGGCGTGGCAGCACTTCCGATCCGTCCGCCGCGCCGAAGCCGCGCTGCCCGGCGCGCCCGCCTCCTCCTGACCGGCCGAACCCCATGCACGACAAGATCCTCATCCTCGACTTCGGCTCACAGGTCACGCAGCTGATCGCGCGGCGGGTGCGCGAGGCGCACGTCTACTGCGAGATCCATCCGAACGACGTGTCGGACGCCTTCATCCGCGACTTTGCGCCGAAGGGCGTGATCCTCTCCGGCAGCCACGCCAGCACCTACGAGGACCACGAGCTGCGTGCGCCGCAGGCGGTGTGGGATCTCGGCGTGCCGGTGCTGGGCATCTGCTACGGCATGCAGACCATGGCCGCGCAGCTCGGCGGCAAGGTCGAGTGGAGCGACCACCGCGAGTTCGGCTACGCCGAGGTGCGCGCGCGCGGCCACACCAAGTTGCTCGACGGCATCCAGGACTTCGCCACGCCCGAAGGCCACGGCATGCTCAAGGTGTGGATGAGCCACGGCGACAAGGTCACCGAGCTGCCGCCGGGCTTCAAGCTGATGGCCAGCACGCCGAGCTGCCCGATCGCCGGCATGGCCGACGAGACCCGCGGCTACTACGCCGTGCAGTTCCACCCCGAGGTGACGCACACGCTGCAGGGCCGTGCGTTGCTCGAGCGCTTCGTGCTCGAGATCGCGAAAGCAAGGCCCGACTGGATCATGCGCGACCACATCGCCGAGGCGGTGGCGCGCATCCGCGAGCAGGTGGGCAGCGAGGAGGTGATTCTCGGCCTGTCGGGCGGCGTCGATTCCAGCGTGGCCGCGGCGCTGATCCACCGCGCCATCGGCAACCAGCTCACCTGCGTCTTCGTCGACCACGGCCTCTTGCGCCTGAACGAGGCGAAGATGGTGATGGAGATGTTCGCGGGGCGGCTGCACGCGAAGGTGGTGCACGTCGACGCCAGCGAGCAGTTTCTCGGCCACCTGAAGGGCGTGAGCGACCCCGAGGCCAAGCGCAAGATCATCGGCCGCGAGTTCGTCGAGGTGTTCCAGGCCGAGGCGAAGAAGCTCAAGGGCGCGAAGTGGCTCGCTCAGGGCACGATCTATCCCGACGTCATCGAGTCGGGCGGCGCCAAGACCAAGAAGGCCACCACGATCAAGAGTCACCACAACGTCGGCGGCCTGCCCGAGACGCTGGGCCTGAAGCTGCTCGAGCCGCTGCGCGACCTGTTCAAGGACGAGGTGCGCGAGCTCGGCGTGGCGCTCGGCCTGCCGCACGACATGGTGTATCGCCACCCGTTCCCCGGGCCGGGCCTGGGCGTGCGCATCCTCGGCGAGGTGAAGAAGGAGTACGCCGACCTGCTGCGCCGCGCCGACGCGATCTTCATCGACGAACTGCGCATGGCCATCGACGAGCACTCGGGCAAGAGCTGGTACGACCTGACCAGCCAGGCCTTCGCGGTGTTCCTGCCGGTCAAGAGCGTGGGCGTGATGGGCGACGGTCGCACCTACGACTACGTGGTGGCGCTGCGCGCCGTGCAGACCAGCGACTTCATGACCGCCGACTGGGCCGAGCTGCCGTACGCGCTGCTGAAGAAGGTGTCGGGCCGCATCATCAACGAGGTGCGCGGCATCAACCGCGTGACCTACGACGTGTCGAGCAAGCCGCCGGCGACGATCGAGTGGGAATGAGCCAGAATGGCTCGACAGCGTTCGGCGAGGTTCGCCGGTTCGCAAATTCCCGTGACATGACAATGGGTTAGCGTTCAGAGCGGTGCGTCGACGTTCATCGTCGACCGCGACCAAATGACGGTATCCCTGACGGGCTTTGTGCTGCTACGCTGAAGTTGCTCGCAAAGTACCGTCAGACGGGCTGACGGTATCGGGCGACGGTATTGGTGAGGCCCTCATGTCAGTCGTACGCCACCTGGACGAGTCCGTGGGCGCAGCCCCTTCTCGGGTCCGCGCGCTCACCGATCTCCAGCTCAAGGCCCTGAAGCCGCGGGACAAGGCCTACAAGGTCAGCGATCGGGACGGGCTGTATGCCTACGTCTCGCCGTCGGGGACCGTCAGCCTTCGGTACGACTACCGCATCGGCCAGCGGCGCGAGACCTTGACTCTCGGTCGTTATGATCCAAACGCCCCGGCGCGCGTACCCCGGCCCCTGGACGCGCTCGACTACGGCATGGGCCTCTCCCTGGCCGAAGCCCGACTCCTGCTCATCAAGGCGAAGCGCTCGCTCGAACAGGGCGTGTCACCTTCGCGTGCGAAGGCCGAGAAGAAGGCGGCGGATTCGGACGCCCTCACGTTCGGCAAGTGGGTCGAACGCTACTTCGAGTTCAAGGGCGACCCGAAGAGCAAGGGCGAGCAGCTCGCCGACAGCACGCTCGCGATGCGTCGATCGACCTACAAGCGCGCGTTGGAGAAGCCCCTCGGCAAGCTGATGCTCGAGGAGATCACGCCGAACAGGTTGGCCGCCCTGTGTGACGACATCAAGGCGCAGCGGGGCCCGGCGGTTGCCGTCCACGCGCGGGAGATCGTCCTGATGGTCTACCGGCACGTCCAGCGCAAGGGGATCGAGGTGTCGAACCCGGCCGAGCGCGTGCAGGCGAGCGCCATCGCCCGCTTCGAGCCGCGCGACCGGGCGCTGTCGCCAGGCGAGCTGCGCCTGTTCCTCGCGGCGCTTGATCAGGCCGCCACGATGCCCACACTGCGGCTGGCCGTTCGCTTCTTGCTGCTGACGGGCGCTCGCAAGGGCGAGTTCATCGGCGCGACCTGGGACGAGGTCGACTTCGACGGCGAGACCTGGACCGTTCCGTCGCGCAGGATGAAGGGCGGCAAGCCGCACATCGTTTACCTGAGCGACCAGGCGCTTGACATCCTGACGACGCTGCGATCGTGCTTCTCGGCGAGCCGCTATCTGCACCCCGGACGGTACGACAGCGATCTCCCGATCAGCGACGCGACCCTGAACCGGGTCATCGCCATGGCGATCGGACGCATCCAGACGACGGCACCGGACTTCCTGCCCTTCACCGTGCACGATCTGAGGCGGACGTTCAGCACGTCGCTGAACAGGGCCAAGTTCGATGAGCGCTGGATCGAGATGGCTCTCGCCCACGCGCCGCGAAACCGCATTGCTGCCACCTATAACGTGGCGCGCTATGCGGCCGAGCGCCGAATCATGATGCAGGCCTGGGCGGACATGCTGACTCTGTGGGAGCAAGGCAAGTCGGCGCGGGAGGTGATCGCAAAGGCCAGGCGCGATGCTTCCGAAGTGATGGACCTGGAGCTCGCTGACGATCTCTGACCCTAGGTGTTGGGGTTGCTGGCGGGCTCTACGGACCCGCTTGCGGCACCTTTACATGGTGGGGGTCGTTGGTTCCAGTCCGATCGTGCGGTGCGCTGCGGTAGTCCCCGATGCCGACGGTGGCCCGCCGACGCGTTACTCAGTCTTGCCGCCGCAGTGCGGAGGGCGGCAACAATCAACGCGTTCGAGGGCGCGGTCGCGCCTTCGGTTGAACGGCGCCAAGCCTTGGGAGCAATCATGCTGGTAGCAGTTGCAGGCAGCGGTCGGCTGGCAAAGGAACTGCTTGCGAACCTCGAGCCGCCGGAGGACATGGTCCTTCAGGCTTGGCGCGACATGGAGGCCGGATCCGGCGCGTCGATCGTCGTGCACGCCGGGTCGGGACGCGAACTGACGCAGATCGTCCGCTACTGCGAGGGCGCACAGGCCACGCTGGTGGAGCTGTCCACCGGATCTGCCATCGAGGGCATCACACCTTCGTTTCCTGTTCTCCTCTGTCCGAACACGAATATCCTCATGCTGAAGTTCATGTGCATGGTTGCTGCATGCGGACCGTGGTTCAGCGGATACGAAGTTTCGATCCAGGAGTCGCACCAGAGCGCCAAGACCAGTGCGCCAGGCACGGCGCTTGCGCTGGCCCGGTCACTGGGATTGCCTGCAGATGCCATCGAGTCAGAGCGAAGTCGCGAGCGACAGGCGAGCGTGTTCGGCGTGCCACCGGAGCATCTTGATCGACACGCCGTCCATCGCATCGGCGTCAGGGACGAGGGCTGCACGATCACTCTCGAGGCGCGGGTGATGGCTGCCGCCCCGTACGCGCGCGGAGTTGGCCAGCTGTTGCGGGCTCTTCAGTCGCGGCGGCTTGGTCCAGGTCTGCACCGCGTCGAGGACATGGTGAAGACCGGTTGGCTGTAGGCCACGGCTGGCGTGCCGCAAGCGCGCTCGCGTCGAAGGCGGTGAGGAGCGCGTGTGCCTGGCGGCAGCGGCACACGTAACTGCCGTGTGCGGTTCGGGGCGGCTTGGATCGTTCGGCCGCTGAACGAAGACCTCTCCACGACCGTTCCGCGTCATCGGGACGCTCGACCTCGACAACTGGGCATCGGCGGCGAGATCGTGGCGACCTTGCGTCGTCCCGTATGCGAACGGAAAGCCGCGCCTTGAACGCGCACCAAGCCCGCGACGCCGGCACGGTTGCCGCGCGGCGAGACTGCATCGACGGGCTGGGCCACAACGTGGCGCAACGCTTACGCTACGAATTCGATCCGCAAGCCGTCCACGTACGGGGCTGCAGGCCTTGCAGGACGACCCGTGCCATCGTGCTCACACGGGTACAGTGGGGCGTCGATTCTGGTGCGAGCAGGAGCAGGCACGGGCGTCCGGGCTCCGCCCGGCTGTCCGCCGCTCCTGAGCGCCCCGAGCGCAGAGCGTCGTCCGTCCGCAGCGCCCCAAGGTCCGACCCGCTCGGGTGAGACGCGTAGTCAATCAAGCGAGACGCGCGGTCACGTCCATGGTTCCCCCGCTTTCTAGCATCCGGCGAACCATAGGCTGACGGTGACCGGCGCGCCCGGATCCGTCGGTTCCTCCACCCGCGAACCGACGGGGTCGCCATGAACTTATCGAGCGTGGTCGATGCGCCACAGGCGCCAGTTGCAGCAACGCCCCGGATGAACGCACAGAGTGCACAGGCCCTGCTGGCGCTGCGCACTGACATGCTGCGCTTCGCGACACATCAGTTGCGCGAGCGCGAGACCGCGGAAGACCTCGTCCAAGAGGCCATCGAGTCGGCACTGCGACATTCCGAGTCGTTTGCCGGCAACGCCGCGCTGCGCACCTGGGTCTTCGCGATCTTGCGCAACAAGATCGTCGACCATCTGCGCCGCGCCAGCCGTAGCGTCAACATCGGCAGTCTGATCGACGCGACAGTTGAAGGCGATGCTCAGGTCGAAGCACTGTTCAGCGCTTCGGGTCACTGGCTCGACGGTACGCGGCCCGTCGCCTGGCCGACGCCGGAGGATGCGATGAACTCGCGACAGTTCGTGCATTCGCTGGAGGCGTGTCTCGCTGCGCTGCCGGCGCGGATGGCGCGGGTCTTCACGCTGCGTGAAGTGCTCGGCTGGGACACCGCCGAGATTGGCGGGCAGCTCGGGCTCTCGGAATCCAACTGCCATGTGCTCCTGCATCGGGCGCGTCTTCGCCTGCGCGAATGCCTGTCGGTGCAGGGCGTTAGCGCGTGCCATTGCCGTCGCTGAGCACGCGCCGCATTCCCCGAGACGAACGATCAAGACTTCGCGACGGCGTGTCGCCACGGGTGCCGGCCAGCTTCCTAGAGTTGCACTGACCCTGTCCTTGAGGGCAGAGGTTTCACCTCCCTCCACAGACTCTGCACGGAAGCTACCGAACCATGACTCATCCTCTCCTCCCCACTCGTCGTCACCTCCTCGCGCTGCTGTCTGCGGCCACGCTGGCCACCATGTTCGTGCCCAGCGTTGCGTTGGCCTACGACGAAAACTCGCCGGCAGCGATCAACGTCGACGCCAAGGGCGTCGCCCTCAAGGGCATCGATCCCGTGTCCTACTTCGACGGCAACGCGCCGGTGCAGGGCAAGCCGGGCTTCTCGGCCACCCACGACGGCGCGACCTATCACTTCGCTTCCGCAGCGAACCGCGACAAGTTCAAGGCACAGCCGGCGCGCTATGCGCCGCAGTTCGGCGGCTTCTGCGCCATGGGGGTGGCGCTGGGCAAGAAGCTGGACGTCGACCCGAACGCCTACAGGGTCGTCGACGGCAAGCTCTATCTCAACGTCAACAAGGACGTTCAGAAGCGCTGGCTCGATGATGTGCCGGGCAACATCGCGACGGCCGAGAAGGGCTGGCCCGCCCTGAAGGACAAGGTTCCGAAGGGCCTCTGAACGTCAGTCGCTCGAGTGCCCCGAGCCCTCGCGGGCCGGGGCGTATGCATGGCCTGGTCTCGGGACGCGAGAAGACGACCGTGCGCGGTGATGGAAGGCGCTGGCGTCTCAGCCATGCGCCTGGGCGTCTCGTTCGGCGTTTGCCGGACTGTCCTGCAGCCAGGCCAGCAGCGGCGAGTAGCCTGACTCCTTCAGAGCATGCCCGCGCTCGACGTACAGAGCCGGACCGCCCTTCACGCCGTGACCGTCGAGCAGGCGATTCATGAAGTTGAACAGGCAGACGGTCAGGATGGCGTCGTGCAAGTCGCGCTCGGTCCAGCCGGCGCCAAGTACCGCGTCCACGTCCTGCTGCGTGGCCCGGTTCGGCGCGAGCGTCAGCTTGCGCGCGTAGACGAGCAGCGGGCGCAGCCTGGTGTCCACCGGCGCCTGCTCGACGTCGTCGAACAGGGCCTGAAGGAGTGACTCGTCCACGCCGAATGCCTTGGCCGTCTCCTGATGCACTCCGAAGCAATACTGGCATCCGTTCAGCCCCGACACATAGGCAGCGATCAGTTCCTTGTGTGCGGCCGTGAGTTGCGAGTCCTCGCGCAGCACGGCGCAGTGCAACTCGATCAGTGCCCGGCCCGCACTCGGATGGAGCCGGAGAATGTGCCGGACGCCGGCGTCATCGGGCAGTGAACTCAAGAAGGGCATGCTCGTCTCCTGAAGCCCGCACGAGGGCTGAGCACGCAGGGAGTCAGCTCAACCGCCGCCTCGCTGCGTGGCCAGGTCGAAGCGGCGTTGAATTTCGTGGCGGCGACCGGCACGCAAGCCGCTGTACTGGAAGCGCACCTGCAGACAGGGGATCGTCAGAAGGGCAATGCGCCGCTCTGTCGTTGCATGCCAGGACAGGCGCAGCGATCCATCGCTGAACTCCGCGCATGCGCGCCCTTGTGCGGCATCGATGCTCAGGCGGCTTCCCGGCACGGCCAGCGGCAGGCTGCGCAACAGGTCGTCGACGGTGCAGCCCATCGTCCGCTCGAAGTCGCTGGGTACGTCGGCAGGCGTCAAAGGTTGGCTCCCTACAGCTCAAGGCCGGCGCGACGCGACCGTCGCGACCGGCCCGAGCGGGTGAACGATCGCCAGTTCAGTCGACCCGGTAGGCCGAGAATACCTCGTCGACCGGCGTCGCGAAGGCGTGGTTGCTGTAGTTGCTGAGCGTCTTCACCGCGATGGCCAGCACGATGTACAGCACGTCCTTCTCCTGGTAGCCCGCGGCCAGGAAGGACTGCAGCACGGCTGCATCCGGGCGCCCCTGCGTCTTCACCATCTGCGCGGTCAGCGCATACAGTGCCGCCAGGCGCGCATCGCGAATCGGCTGGCCGCTGCGGATGGCCTGCAGCACCTCGGCCGGCACGCCGGACTTCTTGTCGGCGATCATGCTGTGGGCAGCCGTGCAGTAGCTGCACCCGTTGACCTGGCTGACGGCGAGGAACACCACTTCCTGCTCCGCTGGCTTGAGGCCCGATTCGCTGCGGAACAGCCCATAGCCGTGCAGGTAGGTGCTGAGCACGGCCGGAGCGTTCACCATGTTGGCGTACATGTTGGGCAGAAAGCCCACGGCCTTGACGGCACGATCGAGCACTTCCTTCTGAAGCGGCTCGGCCGCGGCGGGGTCGATGGAGCGCAGCGTGGTGAGGTAGGGGCGGGCTGACATGGTGCGAAGTCCTCGTGAAGGGTAAGACCTGCCGCGGTGCCGCCGACGGTTCAGCGGCGACTGCGGCGCATCGTTCGATGCTAGGCAGCGGTCGGAAGCGATCTCAGGCTGCGAGTCGCGAATTCATGACCATTCGTCTCAGCCTGCCTGTCCGGGCTGCGCTCCGGCCCGTACGGAGCTGCGCTGCAGAGCGTCGATCAGCGGGCAGCTGACCGTTCCGCGCGCGGTCTCGCAACGGCCGACGAGTTCGCTCAGCGCGGCTTCGATGCGCTGCAGGTCCGAGAGCCTCGCGCGGACGTCGAGCAGCTTCTGCTGTGCCACCCGGCGCGCCTGCGCACAGCGGGTTCCGTCATCGAGGTTCAGCAGTTCCCTCACCTCGTCGAGACTGAAGCCGAGCCGCTGCGCAGCCCTGACGAAGCGCACGCGGTCGAGATCGCGCGCGCCGTAGCGGCGGATGCTGCCGGCCGGGCGTGGGGGTTCGGCCAGCAGCCCGCTGCGCTGGTAGAAGCGGATCGTCTCCACCCCCACCTCGGCGGCGGAGGCCAGTGCGCCAATCGTGAGTGACTGTGCTTGGTGCTCGATCTTCGCGGGCATGGCGCTTGACTCCGTACTTGAGTACGGATCTAAGCTTAGGCCATGAATACATCGTCGATCGACGCGCGACGCCAGCAGCCGACGGCCCGCCAGGGCGGCATGGCGTTGCTCGCGGGTGGACTCGCGGCATTGCTGGCCTCGGCATGCTGTCTCGGGCCCTTGCTGCTTCTCATGCTCGGCTTCTCCGGCGCCTGGATCGGCAGCCTCGCAGCGCTGGAGGCCTACCGCCCACTCTTTCTTGGGGTTTCGCTGGGGGCGCTGGTGCTGGCGGCGCGTCGCATCTGGTGGCCCGCGACCGACTGCGTTCCAGGGCAGGTCTGTGCCGCACCCAGGGTCAGAAAGGTCTACCAGTGGGCGTTCGTGGTGGTGACCGCGCTCGTTCTGATCGCGTTCGGCTTCCCAATCGTCGCGCCCTGGTTCTACTGAAGGATCGTGCTCATGAAGGTCTGGATGGCGCTCCTGCTTCTCGGCAGTCTGGCGCACGCCTCGCAGGCTGCGCCGCGCAGCGTGACACTGTCGATACCGACGATGGATTGTCCCGTCTGCCCCATCACCATCAAGAAGGCGCTCGGCAATCTGCGCGGCGTCGATCGTGTCGAGGTGGACTTTCCGCGTCGAACCGCCACCGTTTCGTTCGACGACACGCAGACCGACGTCGAGGCACTGACACGCGCCACGCGCGAGGCCGGCTACCCGTCCAGTGCGGCCGGGGCATCGAAGTGAACGCGCCGGTCCTGCAGTCGCGCCTGACCTGCCCGGTGTGCGGCCACGGTGAATGGCTCAGCATGCCGACCGACGCCTGCCTGTGGTTCCATGAGTGCGCGCAGTGCCGCTCGTTGCTGACGCCGAAAGCCGGCGACTGCTGCGTATTCTGTTCGTACGGCTCGATGCCGTGCCCGCCCGTTCAGTCCACGGGCGCTTCGGCCTGCGCTTCTTCCTGCCGCAGCCAGCGCGTGGGCGGCTGACCGATCTTGCGGATGAAGGCGCGCGTGAGCGCGCTCGGACTCCCGTAGCCGACCTCGAGGGCCACGTGCTTGAGCGGGCGGCCGGCGCGCAGCATCGACTGCGCCATCGTGATGCGCCAGGAGGCCAGGTAATCGGCCGGTGTGTCGCCGGTGATCTCGCGGAAGTGCACCGCGAAGCGCGCGCGCGACATGCCGGCGAGGCTGGCCATGTCCGACAGTTCCCACGCGCGCACGGGGTCTTCGTGGATGGCCAGCAGCGCCTTCGCCAGACGCGGATCCGAGAGGCCGGCCAGCGTGCCGCCTTGCGTCAGCCCGCGGTCCATGCAGTGGCGCAGCAGGCGGATCAGCAGCAGCTCGCACAGGCGATCCAGCGCGGCCTGGCGGCCACAGTGACCTGCGAAGGCCTCGTCATAGAGCAGTTCGAGCAGCGCTGCCGCGCCGGGCAGGTCTGCCAGCGGCACCAGTACCAAGGCTGGCAGCGAATCGGTGATCGGGTTGTGGCCGCCGCCACCGAACTGGATGGAGGCGCACACCACATCGGCACCGTCGCGGTCGTCAGCCACCAGGCGGTGCGCGTCGGGCCGCGGCAGGAAGAGCAGCGTGGGCTCGGTGATCTCGAGGCGGCCTTCGGTGCCGCCCGTCAGCGTGACCGGGCCGCGCTTGATGAGGTGCACATGCCCACGCTGGGTGTCGCGCTCGAAGTGGTGGATGCCGCAGATCTGTCCGGTGTAGAAGACGCCCGCCGTGAGCGAGAAGCGCTGGAGCAGCAGGGAAAGTCGATCCATGTGTGAGACTCCTGATCAGCGCGATCCTATTCCACAGCACCGAAAGTATCAAACTCGCTGTGAATTGAACCGGCCTCCGCGCGGCAGCGGCCGATGTGGTGTCGGCTCGACGCGCGCGTTCGCATCTGCGGGGTGGGTGCATGCGCCGGGCGGCGACATGCGAGGTCGTCGTCGTCGCGCTTCGCGGTCGTGGCCTAGGCTGCCCCACTTCACGACGACCCGTCGACCTGCTTCGAGGACTCCGCATGAGACAGCTGCTCCTGACCCTCCTGATCGCCCCGGCCTGTACGGCCACGCTCGCCCAGAGCAGCGTGACGCTGTATGGAACCGCCGATGTCGGCGTGACTTCCACCACCGGCCTGCGAGGTGGCACGCTCAGGCAACTGAACAGCGGCATCATGGACGGCTCGAGACTCGGCGTCCGTGGCAGCGAAGACCTGGGTGGCGGCTGGCGCGCGCTGTTCACGCTCGAACACCGGCTCGAACTCGACACCGGGGGTCTAAGCAATCGCCCTGCCTCGGGCACGCAGCTTCCCGACCGCGTCGCCCAGGCCAGCCTGCTGGGCTTGCCCGGCGCGCTGCAGCCGGTGGTGGATGCGGTGGCCGCCGGCATCGGCAACTCCGTGGGCGTCAACCTCGGCGGCGCGTTCTGGGACCGGCAGGCCTACGTCGGACTGGTCACACCCCTCGGCGCCGTGCTGGCGGGCCGCCAGTACACGCCGGCCTACGAAGTGCTGGCCACCTTTGACACACTGGGCACCCAATCCAGTCTCTCGGCGGGCCAGGTGGCTGCACTGCCGGCCGCCGTGGACATCCGTGTCTCCAATGCCGTGGCCTACCGGGTGCAACTCGGCGGCTTCAGCGCCGCGGCCATGGCGGCGGCGGGCGAGGGCTCGGCCATCACCGGCCGCCTGTTCGGGATCAACGCCATCTTCAAGGGCGACGGCTACTCCGTGGGTCTCGGCCACAACACGCGCGACAACGAGCGGGGCGAGACCTCTTTGCGCAGCACCGTGCTGGGCGCCACGCTGAACGCGGGGCCGGGGCGCTTCAGCGCCATGCTGGGCCACGTCGAAGATGAGCATCCCAGCGGCTTGTCCGGCATCGCGGCCAGCGTGACGCCGGTGGTGGGCGCCGCCACCGCCTCGCTGGTGCAGGCCGCCTTCATCGAGGGCTTCCGGCAGGACGGTCGCCTGGCTCACCTGGGCTACCAGCTCACGATGGGCGTGAACACCCTCTACGCCGCCTACTCGCGCTTCGACGACCGGCGCCGCTTCAACGCCGACACGCGTTCGTTCGGACTGGCCTGGAGCCACGCACTGTCCAAGCGGACGGACCTGAGCGCCGTCGCGACACGCTTCGACAACACCGGCCTGGGCCAGGCAGCACCTGGCGGGGCGGGCTACATCGGGGGCGTCACCGCCAGCGCCGGCACCGATGCCACCAGTCTGGCGCTGGGGCTGCGCCACCGCTTCTGAAGTCCGATCGGCTCAGCGTCCCTGCAGCCCGAGGATCTCGCGCCCGCCACGCCACCACTTGATGGCGTCCGGTACGTCGAACGCCAGCGAAATGCCGTTGACGACCACCACGAGCGCGGCGTACGCGCGCTCGTCGCTGCCCGCAGGCAGCGGCTCGCTGCCGAACAGTCGAACCAGCAGCCAGCCGACCAGCGGGAACCAGATGAAGTGCGGCAGCGCGAGCAGGCGTGTCATGCCGCCCTGCAACAGCATTAGCGGCATGTTGGCTGCGGCGACGGCCGCGAAGGCCACGGCGGTCCACATGCCAACCGGCGAATCGAGGTAAGCGAGCGACGCCATGTTGGTGCAGACCAGCACGATCAGCCAGGCCTGCACCCACAGCGGCAGCCCCGCGATCGAAGCGCCGAGGCGGCGCAGCTTGCCGCCGTGCAAGGAACTCGCCATGGCGCCGGCCCTCAGACCGCGACGACGGGGAAGTCGATCCAGGCGGCCGCGATGGCTTCGATGGTCTTTGTGTCGCCCGGTGCCATCGCAGGCGCGTGGGCGGTCCGAGCATCGGTGAGGGCGGGAATGCGGGGCATGGGAGCTTCCTTCGAGACGGTTTGCGACAGGGCACGCTGGCATCGTAGGCAGGCCATTCAGCGCGCCGGTGCCCGAACGTCTCGCAAGGGGTACCGCGCGTCTCGGCGCACCCGTCGGTCGGCGGGCTGGATCAGCGGCCGGACGGTGTGAGCTGCGCGGCGTCGAGATAGCGCTGGCGGAAGGCCTCGAATGGCTCACGGTCCGCTGCCTCGGCGACACGCTGAGCCTCCCTCGATGCCTCGGCCATTGCCCGATAGTGCTGCTCGAGTCCGGCGCTCCAGGGTGTGTCCAGCAGCGCTCGCTTGACGGCGGCCGAGCGCGCGCGCACGAACTGGATGTGCGAGCCGTCGAAGTCGCGTGCCATGGTTTCGAGCACGCGTGCCGACGGCAGCCTGCGAGTCGCGCCGAGTGCCTCGTTCGCTGCGGCCAGTGCAGCACGGTGCCGTGTGCCACCCTGCAGTTCGTCGAGCAAGTCGGCAATCGGCGCACACTGCTCCAGCACCTCGGCGGCCCACTCCACCAGCACGACCTCGCGTCCGCCGCGCTCCAGCCGCAGGCCCGGTTCGCGCCCGCGTGCGGCCGTGCGTTCCTGGTTGCGGCCGAGGGCCGCCACCTCGTCGGGCGTGTCCGGCGGGCTCGGCGCAAGCAGGCAGTGCAGCAGGAACACGTCGAGCAGGGCCACCGCGGGCGCGGCGATGCCCAGCGTCTCGAAGGGATCGAGATCCAGGCAGCGCACTTCGATGTACTCCACCCCGCGCTCGCGCAGCGCATGCAGCGGCCGCTCGCCGCTGCGGATCACGCGCTTGGGACGGATGCTGCCGTAGAACTCGTTCTCGATCTGAAGCAGCGTGGTGGCGAGCTGGATGTACTCGCCGCCCGGGTTGTGCACGCCGATGGCATCGTAGGGCGGATAGGTCTGCGTCAGCGCGCCGTGCAGAGAGCGTGCATAGCTGTCCAGGTTGTTGTAGCTCACCGCCAGCGAGGACTGCGCATCGCTGCGGTAGCCGAGCCGCCCCATGCGCAGCGAGGTGGCGTGCGGCAGCCCGAGCGTGCTGTCTGCCAGGCGCTGCAGTTCATGCGGTCTGCCGGCCACGAAGCTCTCGCACACTGCCGGCGAGGCGCCGAGCAGCAGCATGGGCACGAAGAGGTGGCGCCGGAAGTTGCGGATCAGCGCGAAGTAGTCGTCGCTGGTCAGGCCAGACATCGACCAGTTGTAGTGGATGCCCGAGATCGTCTGCATGCGCCGGCCGTAGCGATGCCCCAGGCCCATGCGGTAGACGCTCTTCGCGCGGCCGATGTTCGAGGTGCCGTAGCGGCCGATCGGAATCGTCTCATCGGCCGGCAGCCCGCAAGGCATGCTGGCCGCCCACATCATCTCGTCGCCGAGCGTGCGCGCGACGGCGGCATGAATCTGGCGCAGTTCGTCGAGGCAGGCCGGGACGCTGCCATGCACGCCGGTGATGAGCTCGAGCTGCGACTCGCTGAAATCGGTGGTGATGTGCGGATGCGTGAGCGCCGAGCCGAGCGCTGCAGGGTGGGGCGTGAGGGCCAGCGAGCCATCGGTGTTCGCACGCAGGCTCTCCTTTTCGATGCCGCGCTGCGTGCCGGTCAATGAATTGGCGGGCAGCGCCGCGAGACGTTGTGCAATCTGGCGGGCTGAGTCTCCCATCGGCGCCTTTCTGTCCTGGTGTCGGCCCCGGGGCGGCCGCGCCGGCCGATCATAGGCGCGAGCGTCGGTCGCCGTCGGCGAGGGGAGATCCCGTGGACACGCAGCCCGGTTCGCGCTCAGCGTCGAGCCGCCAGTCGCGTGGCGGCCTGGCTGCGGCTGGGCAGCGGGTCGCGCCGGGCCTCGCCATAAGAGAGCCGCTCGCCATCCATCATGGCCGCGATCACTTCGGCGCGCACTTCGGCACGCGTGCGTTGCGCGGAAGCACTGGGCGCGGGCAGGCGCGCGTAGTTGCCCTGCGACAGGCGAGCACCGGCCTGCACGGCCAGGGTCGCTTCGTCGCGGACCTCGGCGCGTGGACGCGGGTTGTCGATGCGGGGTTCGTAGACGGTGGCTTCCTGCGCGAATGCCGGGCCGATGCCGATGGCGAGGAGAGCAGTGATGAGCAGGGGCTTCATGACGATTCCTTTCGTGGCTGCGTCGTTCAGCGCTGCGACATGCCGCGCTGCAAGGAGGTGGACGTCGAGCGCTGCCGGCGCGTGACAGTCTCCCCCTGCGAGGCGAAGGGACACGCGGCGCGACGTCACGGCACGGCGGCCGGGCGCGACCAAGCCATGACGGTCGGGCTTCGGTGAACCGGCCGTCGCCCTTCCGGAGTTCACCGCAGCCGCAAAAGGAAATGTCATGAACAAGCTTCTCATCGCAGCCGCCCTGAGCCTCGGTGTCGGTCCGGCGCTGGCCGGTGGCCTCGCCGACGACGCGGACTCGGGCTACGCCGTCTATCGACAGGTCGTGCTCGGTGACACTTCGGTCACTGCCGCCAGCCAGCCGGCCTGGAGCCGCGTGGGCGATACCCGTGTGGTGGGCCCCTACGCGCACTACCTGATGTACCTCGGCCTGTCGAAGAGCGACGCGCTGGTGCAGGCCGAGCGTGTCGGCGAACCTGCTGTGCAGGCCGACCGGCCGGTGGTCGTCGAACGGCCGCAGTTCAGCTCGCACGAGCTCTATCAGCGCACCGTGCTGGGCCGCTCGGAGAGCGAGATCCTGCGCGATCGGCAGCCGTCGCCGCGCCGGCTGGCGCGCAACGGCGCCAGCTCGAACTGAGGCGTGGACTCAACGATCCGGGGCCGGCTGCGTGCCGGGCCCGGTGTCGTCGACGGACTCGTCGTCCAGGCTGAACAGGTCGGCCGACAGGGCCTTGACCGCATGCAGCTGCCGTTCCACGTTGCTGCAATTGCCGCACATCGAGAGGTGCACGCGAAGGCGGATCCGGTCCAGCCAGCCGAGCCGCTCGTCCATGCTCTGCGTCAGCAGTTCGGCCACACGCTTGCAGGAGTGAGTCCAGTTCATACGCCCGCCTTCTCGCCGATCCAGTCGCGCTGCATGCACGCACGCAAAGCCATGCGGGCGCGGTGCAGGATGGTGCGGCAGTTCTCCGCGCTCACGCCCAGGCGCTCGCAGATCTCCGCGGTCTCGAAGCCAAGCCATTCGCGCATCATGAAGACCCGACCCGTCTGGCGCGGCAGACAGCTCACGCAGCGTTCGAGCACCGTCATCATCTGTCGCTGCTCGGTGCGATTGTCGGGCTGCTGCCACGCCGGCACCGGGTCCGCGTAGGCACCGTCGGCGTCGTACAGCGCGTCGATGGCCTCGCCGATCGAGTCGTCGTCGGACTTGAACTGCACCATGCGCCGACGCACAGGCGAGCGGTACCAGTCGGCCACCTTGTTCTTCAGGATCGCCACCGACCAGGTGACGAGCGACGACTCGCCACGACGCCGGGAATGCTGTTCCATCACGGCGATCAAGGTGTCCTGCACCAGGTCTTCGGCGAGGCTGTCGTCGTGCACGGCGAAGCGCGCGTGGCGCAACAGGCGCTGGCGCAACTGGGGCAGCTGCGCCTCGAGTGCGGCTGAATCACCAGGTGCTGGCGTTGGCGGCGCTGCGGCCGCGGTGGTGCGTGCGTGGAAGGGCACGAGGCTCATGCGCGTCTCCTTGTCGGGCTCGGGTGGGCGGTGCGGGAGCTTGAAGTGGGCGTCGGCGATTCGCTGCAGCCGGTGGCGTCGCAGGTGAAGGGCGCCATCGGCACCCGTGCGAGCCGCAGCAGCATCAGTCCCGACGCAATGCCGACCAGCAGACTGGCGTAGGCCAGTGACGCGGTGGAGGTGAGGGCCGGCAGCGCGCCGAGCAGGAGGGTGTCGTTCCCTCCGGGCACCATCGCCGCGCCCATGCCCATGAACAGCCCGCCTGCGCCGTGCCGGGCCCATCGCGCTGCGCTGCCGGGGTGCCGCCAGCGCAGCGAGCCGCGCTGCCAGGCCGATGCGACCATTCCGGCAACGAGTGCGGCCACGAGGAGTGCATGGAAGCCCGACGGTGCTTGCGCGAGGCCGTGGCGGTGGAGCAGCAGGTCGCGCACGTAGCCGCTGTACGACCAGGGCCCCTGGAGCGCAAACAGCCAGCCGCCAGCAAGGCCCAGCAGGGCCGCGCCCACGGCCAGCGAATAGCTCGGCGCGAGCAACCGGGCGAGCCGGCCACCGCTATCGGGATGTCGTGCCTGGCGGTGCATCGCTCGCAGTTGCCACGCCATCCATGCGAGCAGCGCCAGCAGTGCCCAGGGCGCAAGTTCGGGCCAGCGCTGCCAAGGGGAGGGCACCGGTGTCAGCGTGGGCGACGGCCCGAACGCGGTGAGCCATGGCCACGACAACAGGCCCAGCGTGACGCCGAGCAGCGTGGCGCCCATCCCGAGCTCGCCGTCGGCCAGGCGATGCAGCGTCGACAGCGAGCAACCGCCATTCAAGGCCGCACCGAAGCCGAAGGTCCAGCCACCGGCCAGCGCCCATGTCACCGGCGCACGCACGCCAACGGGCTGCAGGCTGACGCCGAAGGCGAGTGCGAGCACGCCGCTGAGCGTGGCCATCCAGAGCACGGCCTGCAGCAGGCTGCGCAGCATGTGGCTGCTGCCGTTGCCCATCAACTCGGCCACCGCGCGCACGTTGCACAGGCTGGCGCGGTGCGCGGCGAAGCCAATCAGCATCGCGCTCAGCAGTGAGATCGTGGCCGTGACCATGCCGCTTAGACGCACGGCACCGCCAGCTTCTTACGGGAGGCATGCGACCGCCTGGCGTCAATCGGACCGACAAAGCGCGAGGCCGCCTTGCGGCGGCCTTCGTGCCTGTGAACGGGCGAGTTCAGCCGCCCGCGTAGTTCGTGTAGTTGCCGCGGCTCAGGCCACCGTTGCGGATCTGGGCGCGCACTTCGGCACGCGTCTTGGTCGAGGCGACGTCGGTGGCACGGAACGAACCGTAGCTGTCGCCTGCGTTGTTCAGCGAACCGTTGGCGCGGGCGCGCTGCAGTTCGGCGACGACGTGCGCACGGCTCAGGGTGGAGCCTTGCGCGATGCCGACCGAGCCGTAGGAGTCGCCGCGCTCGTTCAGCTCGCCGGCAGCGTTGGCGCGCGACAGTTCGGCCTGCACTTCAGCGCGCGTCAGCGTGGAGGCCTCGGTGGCAAACTGGGTCGCGTCCGACGCATGGCCGGCCACGCTGAACAGCGCCAGGGAAACGGAAGCGATCAGGGTCTTGGCGTACATGTTGGTGTCCTTTCGTGGAAGACGGTGGGGTTGCCATCTGCGTCACCGATCGATCGGATCGGGCAGATGCTTCGTTGGTCGCGTGTCGACCTGGATTCGTGACACACCCTGTTCGGCGCAGGGGTGTTCAGCCGGCAACGTGCAGGGCCTCTTGAAGTGCCTCACGTTGGCGGAAGGCCCACCGGCCGCCGGAGCGCAGCGATGCCAGCACGTCGGCGCTGGCGTCGGCGAAGAACAGGGCGTCGTCGATGTCGTGCCGCGCGCACAGCTCGCGCAGCAGGCGGCCTCGATGGCGAGGCAGCTCGTCGCGGTCGGGTGTGACGAACAAGCGCGCGGCGTCCTGCAGCGCACCCATGGCAGGCGCGCCGAGTGCCGGCACCGCACGCGGCGCCGCAAGGCGGGCCTTGCGCACGAAGCGATTCGGACCGACCACCAGACCCCAGGGTCGCAGGCCTTGCGCCGGATCCATGCCGAGTGCTTCGAGTCGTGTCAGCCCAAAGTGCCGCGACACCTCCAGGCGCGCCGCCAGCCAGGGGCTGCTTCGTGCAATGAGCTCGACTGCCTCGCGCGCATCGGCGTCGCCGCCCGTGACAGGCAGGACCAGTGATCGCAGCAGGCGGATGGCGTGCACGTCACCATGGCTCGCCGCGCGGTGCAGCCACGCCACCGCCCTTTCCGAGTCCGCGATGCCCGATGCCTCGCGCAGCAGCAGTGCGCCCAGCCGGCGCTGCGAAGCGGGGTCGCCTTGCCCGGCCGCCTTCTCCAGGAAGAAGCGAGCCATCTGCGGATTGGCGACCGAGCTGCGATGGTCGGAGCTGAGGCGATGCAGATGGACCCAGGCGCGTAGCTCGCCGGCGTCGGCCGCGCGCAGCAGCAGCGCCGCACCCTTGCGCAGGTTGAGGCTTCTCGCGCCCCAGCGCGGCTCCAGCAGGCCGCACGGAATGCCGCAGAGCAGACGGCCCAGCGCGAAGTGCGCGCGCGGATCGGCCTGCTGGCTGCACAGCTCGAGCGCCTCGACCACGAAGTCGAACGGCAGATGTTCGAGGGTCTGAGCGTGGCGTTCGGCCAGCTCGACCGAATCGACGATCCACTCGGCGGCCATCGGGCAGCGCAGACGGCTCCAGCGCGCCACGAGGCCGAGGCACCAGTGCAGCCCGTCGAGATCCTGCGCCGCGCTGGCCCGATGCAGCGCGCGCGCCATCACCGCGGGCGCGTCGATCGCGCCGCACGCTCCCAGGCCCTCGCTCAGCACGGCGGCGGTCTGGATCGGCGGGGCGCCATCGCGCTGGTTCTGCAGCACACGCCGGGCTGCATCCGAACCGGCTGCCGCCGCGAGTTGCAGGCAACGAAGGGCCTCGGGCAGTCCGCCCGGCCGACTCAGGTGCCACGCCCCGAGCTTGCACAGCGCTGCCGGGTGCCCGGACCGGGCGGCCTGCTTGAGCATGTCGAGCTGCCCGAGTTCGAGCGCTTCGTGCAGAGGCAGGCCGTCGGCAATCGCGCCAATGGCGCAGGCCGAATCACGCACCGTCGGCCGGCTCAGGTAGTCGAGGGCGGTCTGCGCGTGGCGCGGAAAGCCGTCGATGCCGAGCAGGTAGCGTCGCCCGACCTCGCAGCAGGCGGCCGCGCTGCCCTGGCGCGCAGCGGCCAGAAGCTGAATGTCCTGTCGTCTCACGTCGTCTCCTCATGGTGGCGCGCCGGGCATCGGTGCGCGCGTGCGCGTTGGACGTGTCTCAGGTCGCGAACGTGACAGCCGTCTTGCGAAGCGGGTCTTGCCCGCGCAACGCGTCGCCGGTGGCCGACGTGACCGAGTGCATCGCGCCCCCCGGCGCGCGCGCACCCCCCGCCGATGACGACGGCGGCGCGACAGCAAGGACTGCGTTTCGCAGACTGGCTTGTGTCCCTTCACGGGACAGCACCCTCCACACCACCAAGGAAGCGACATGAAGAAACTCACCGCTCTCGCGCTGCTGGCCGGTACGGCCCTCGCGGCGCACGCGCAATCGAACGTCACGATCTACGGCGTCGTCGACATGGGCCTGGTCAAGGGCAACGGCGGCACGGCCACGAATCCGTTTGCGCTCGGCACCTCCAAGGCCTGGACCCTGCAGGAGCGCACCAGCTCGCGGCTGGGCTTCCGCGGCAGCGAAGACCTCGGCGGCGGCCTCTCCGCGCAGTTCCAGATCGAGCACCGCTTCCGGCCCGACACCGGCGCGGTCACCAACCCGACCTTCTGGCACGGCCGCACCTACGTGCAGCTGACCAGCGCCTCGCTCGGGCGGGTCTATCTCGGGCGTGAATACTCGCCGGCGTACTGGCCCGCCAACCTGACCGACCCGGCCGGCTGGGACGGCGTCGGCTCGCTCGGCGCGATCCAGTACGCAGGCTTCACCTCCACGGCCGGCATCCGCACCAACAACACCATCGGCTACCACTCGCCGAATCTGGGTGGGCTGACGGTCAACGCCGCAGTCAGCCTCGGCGAGGCCACGGCCGGCCGCGACGCCGCGATCAACGGCCAGTACCGCAGCGGCCCGCTGTATGTCGGCATCGCGTACGAGAAGATCTCCGGCGGGCCGGTGGCCACCGACGGCGACTCGCTGACCAACCTCGGCGTGATCTACGACTTCGGCTTCATCAAGCCGGCGCTGTACCTGGCACGCGCCGAAGTCGGTGGCGGCCAGCGCAGCAACGACGCGGCCAGCATCGCCGCCACCGTGCCGCTGGGCCGCGGCAGCGCCTACCTGGTGTACGGCCGCTTCGATCCGGAGGGCAACGACAACCTGCAGCGCAAGGTCGGTGCCGGCTACGGCTACCCGCTGAGCAAACGCACCAACCTGTACGCCGATGTCGGCCATGCCCGCGAAGACGGCAAGACCAACAACACGGCCTACGGGGTGGGCATCAAGCACACGTTCTGATCCGGACCCCGCGAGCACCCCGCCACGAGGCGGGGTGCCTCTCGAACCTCAGTGCAGCGAGTAGATCGCCACGTCGTGGTGCAGAGGATCGAACTGGTAGAGCTTGATCCGGTCGCCGGGCTTGAAGTTCAGCGTCATCTCGACGCGATGCCTTCCGGGCAGACCCATGGCCGACACCGGCGGAACCATGATCGGGCCAGCCACCGGCCACCAGTGTGCGCGGCCGAACGTGTGCGACGCCGCCGAACCGCCCGCGGTGTGGAACTGATTTTCCCAGCCACGGATGCCGCCGAAGTCCACCGCCATGTAGGCATGCGCAAAGCGGTCGCCGTTGAGAAGGGCGACCTTGAAGACGGCGCCGGGATCGCTCCAGCGCTCGACATTGCGTACGTCGCCGTACATCGTGTTGTTCACGTAGAAGAAGGTTGCGTCTGCTGTCGGGTCGGAGGTCACGCCGCGAGGCAGTCGGGTGCGATCACTCCAGTCCTCGAAGGACAAGCGGGCGTCGTCCATCAGGCGCACGACGTCCTGCAGGGGCGCGGAGGTGGCGTCTCGGAACGCTCGCCACATGCGCTTGGCGGGTGACAGGTCGCCGATCTGCGCGATGGCGGCCATGCGACTGGCCTCGCTGCTGCGAGGCGCTGTGCCGAACACCTGCGTCTCCCACTGCAGCAGAGGGATGCCGCCCGCGCTCTGCAGCGCGTTCTCCATGGCCTGGATGCGGGGTGGATGCTTGCGCCACCCCCAGGTGTAAGTGAGCTTGTAGTAGCGAGCCGGCGGGTGCTTGATCGTGAACAGATGGCGCTGGCCTTCCGACATCGGGTAGAAGGTCTGGTCGATTCCGAAGTGGGCGTCGCCGAAGGAGCCGGGGGCGGCCGGTGCGTCGAAGAACATGCCGAACGGCGAGAAGTCGTCGGCACCGCCGTTGAGCACGTCGATCACGTAGGTCACCGTCCATGGGACGTTCTGCACCTCGCTCGGGTCGATCAGCGCGGTGTCCGACTCGATCTGGTTGTCGAACCAGATCTGGCGGACGGTCACGTTGCCGCCAATCACCTGCCCCTGGGCATCCCGCACCGGCTCGACGCGCTTGACCCGCTCGGCGGCGGTGTAGTGCAGCATCGCGAAGCCGCTGTACACCTTGCCGGGCAACGGGTTGCCTTCGAGGATGTCGATGCCTTGCTGCAGCCGCATGAGGTCGACGAAGCCTTTGCGCGCGGCAGAGCGGACGTCGTCGATGACGCGCCTGAGGTCGTCGCGTGGAGAGGTCTTGTCGATGCTGCTCAAGCGCACCGCCGCGGCATGCAGATTGAAGGGGTTCGCAGGCCTGGACGGCAAGGTGTTGGGGATGCTGAGGCCTTGCGCGTCGCGCATGTCGCTCTCGACATAGGGCAGCTCACTGTCGCCGCTGCGAAACAGGCCGGCCGTGGTGTTGACGAAGGTCGTCGAGCCGTCGGGCGACGTCGTCTGGCTCGACATGGCGGGCCGGGGCTGCGGTCCGGGGTGCTGGGCATGCGCCAGTGCGGTCACGGCGAGGGCTGCCACGAACGCGGCCAGGCGGTGTCCCGGGAGAGGGCTCCGATTCACTCTGACTGTCATGAGATCGCTCCAATCGTTGGATGTTTGACAAACGAACACACGGGGCGCCCATCGCGCGAGCGACGAGTGCCCTTGGGCAGTCGTTCAGACGGTGCGCTGCATGACAGGTCGACGCCTCCGGAAGACGCCCTGGTTCAGCGCTCCGGTGCGTGGAAGCGACGGTGCGCTCAGCGCAGCCCTTGCGGCGCGTGCACACCCTGAGACGATGCGGCCTCGGTGCGAGTGCATTCGCGGCCTGGGCGGGATCGGGATTTGTTTGCGACCCGACGCTGCGGTGCCGTGCGCCGCGCCGGCTCACGCATCGGCACGGCCTGCGGAGTGGCGATCAGGCATACGTCTGATCCGGGCCGCTGCGACGGCGGGTGGTGGCGACGAGGGACCAGCCGTGGAACGCCTTGCGTGGCCAGCGCCGCGTCGAGCCCACCGGCGCCGGTGCGCCCCGTCAGCGGTTTGACGTGAGCGTGTCGAAGGTCGTGACAGGCGCGGTGCGCCGCACCGGTTCGCGCATCAGCACGAATTCCTCGGCCGCGGTCGGGTGCACGGCCACCGTGCGGTCGAAGTCGCGCTTGGTGGCGCCGCAGGTCAGCGCGACGGCCAGGCTCTGCACGATCTCCGGCGCGTCGGCGCCGATCATGTGCACGCCGAGCACACGCTCGCTCAGGCCGTCGACCACCAGCTTCATGTAGGTGCGCGTCGAGCCGCCGGCAAAGGCGGTCTTCATCGGCCGGAACTCGGATTCGTAGATGTCCACCGGCCCTGCTCGCGCGGCCTCGGCCTCGGACAGCCCCACCGTGGCGATGGGCGGATCGGTGAACACCGCGCTGGCCACGCTGCGGTGGTCGACACGCGCCGGCCGGCGGCCGAACTCGGTGTCGGCGAAGGCGCGCCCTTCGGCGATCGCCACCGGCGTCAGGTTCACGCGGTGTGTCACGTCGCCGATGGCCCAGAGGCCGGCCACGGAGGTGCGGCTGTCCGCGTCCACCGCGATGGCGCCACGCGCATCGAGCGCAACGCCCAGTTCGGCCAGCCCCAGGCCCGCCGTGTTGGGGCGGCGGCCGGTGGCATTGAGCGCCGCCTGCGCCTCGATCTCCGAGCCGTCAGCGCGGCGCAGCAAGAAGCCGCTCTCGGTGCGAGTCAACGATTGCAGCGCCACGCCGGCGGCGATCTCGATGCCTCGTGCGCCAAGCGCCTGCGCGAGCCGGCTGCGAAGGTCGGCATCGAAGCCGCGCAGCGGCAGGGTATCGCGATAGGCCAGCGTCAACTTCGCGCCGAGTCCGGCCATGATGCTGGCGAACTCGACCGCGATGTAGCCGCCACCGATCACCAGCAGCGTGGCCGGGATCTCGCGCAGGTCCAGCAGTTCGTTGGAGCTCATCGCGTGCGCCAGACCGGGCAGCGCCTCGCGCGATGGCGTGCCACCCGTGGCGACCAGCACCCGCGGTGCGCGGAACTCCTCGTCGCCGACACGCACCGTCCCGGGCCCGGCAAGGCGGGCGTGGCCGTTGCGCAGTTCGACACCGGAGTCGGCCAGCAGCTTGCGATAGATGCCCTCCAGGCGCGCCGTTTCGGAGGCCTTGGCATCGGCCCAGCGTGCCATCTCGAAGCGACCCGACACCTCCGTCCAGCCGAAGCCGCGCGCTTCCTCGAAGGCCTGGGCGAATCCGGCCGCGTACATCATGAGCTTCTTCGGCACGCAGCCGCGGATGACGCAGGTGCCGCCGACACGGTCGGCCTCGACGATCAGCACGCGCGCGCCATGCGCTGCTGCGCGCCGCGAGGCGGCCACGCCGCCCGAGCCGGCGCCGATGACGATCAGGTCGTGGGTTGGATCCATACCGGGCATCTCCGTGGTTCAGGCGCGAAAGAGTGTGCGCCAATCGGCGACATCGCGCGTGATGGCGGCCTGCAGCGCCGCCAGCGTGTCATGGTGCAGCCGCTGCTTGGTGCCGGCATAGGCCACGGCGTCGAAGCTGGCCATGCTCAGGGCGCGCCCTCGCGCGGCGTCGGCCAGTTCGGCCGGCGCCACCAGTTCGTCGAGAAAACCGGCGGCCAGTGCCTGGCGGGGCAGGCAGGGGCTGGCCGCGAGCACGATCTGCGGCAGATGGGGCGTCGCCAGGCGACGCTGGCACAGCGCGATCGCGAAGTGAGGCAGGGTCAGCCCCGTCTGCACCTCGTTGACCTGGATGCGCGTGTCGGCGTCGGCTCCGATGCGCAGGTCCGCGCACAGCAGCAGGAAGGCGCCCATGGCGATGGCGTGGCCGTTGCACGCAGCGAGCACCGGCCGGGGAAAGGCCAGCAGCCGCGCGGCGAGGCGTGCGCCAGTCTCCAGCATGTCCAGCAGCCCGCCAGGATTGCCCCGAAAGACAGCCAGGTCGAACCCGCCGGAGAACATGCGCTCGCGGCCCGTGAGCACCACCACGGCCCGGTCTGCCTCGGCGCGATCGAGCGCATCGTTCAAGGCGCGCAGCATGGCGCTGCCCAGCACGTTGGCCTTGCCGTCGTCGAGGGTGATGGTGGCGATGCCGTCGCTGCATTCGTAGCGGACGAGAGTGCTCATGGTCGAAGACTCCGCTGCAGTGGACAAGTGGAAGGTTCGGGCAGTGTTGCGCCGCGGCTCACGCCGCGACCAGCGCACGCCGTGCGGTGTCGCGCACGAAGCGGCCGATCAGGTCGATGTCGGCGAGCGGCTCGAGCTCGGCCGGGCTGCCCTGGCCGCCGGTGGGCACGGCCTTCAGCGGCGCATCGTCGTGCCCTCCCTCGAGGCGGTAGGCGCCGCCGCAGTTGCGGCAGAACACCGCGTCGCCGCTGTGCTGCTCACGGCGCACCACCAGGGTGGGGCCGCACATCAGGCAGTCCTGCAGCGGGATGCCGTCGTCGCTGTGCCCGGCGATGTGCGCCAGCAGGCCGGCACGACCCAGTTCCACGAAGTGCGCGGCCAGCGTGGTGTCGAACTGCCGACCCGCCGCGGCTTCGATCTGCTTCAGGGCGTCCGGGATCGGCATGCCGGCCCGGTAGGGCCTTGTGCTGGTCATCGCATCGAAGGCGTCGCACAGCCCGACGATGCGCGCGGCCAGCGGAACGTCGGACCCCGACAGGCCTTGGGGGTAGCCGCGCCCATCGGGCGTCTCGTGGTGCAACAGCACCGCGTCGAGCACGAGGCCGGCGAGAGGATGCCCGGCGAGCATGCGCGCGCCCACGTTGGGGTGCGTCTTGATGACGGCGTACTCGGCATCGCTGAGCTTCTCGCGCTTGCGCAGGATGGCGTCGGGGATGCCGACCTTGCCGAGGTCGTGCAGGAAGCCGCCGATGGCGATGCGCGCGCATTCCTCGGTCCCGATGCCGGCGCGCTCGCACAGCAGCGCCGCATAGCGCGACACGCGCCAGAGGTGGCCGCCGGTGTAAGGGTCGCGGGCCTCGACGACCCACGCCATGACGAGCAGGCTGGCGAGCATGCGCTCGCGCTCGACGCGTGCCGACTGCGGGGCGCTCTCGGCGCTGCGCCGCCGCGCAAGGAATTCCAGCCATCTCATGTTGCGCTCCTCCCGACGCTTACGCGGTCGCCCCGAACCGGCGCATGAAGCGTCGGTCGATCGTGTCCTTCCACCGCCAGACCCAACGGCCGCTCCACGACCAAGGCCCCCAGGAGGCCAGCGCGTGCCGGCCGCCCGTGGCGACCAGGTACAGCGCATGGCGCTGGGGTGTCCAGGCGCGCGGGACGCGGCCCTCGCACAGTGCCCGAAGGTTATCGGCCAGCACGGGGCCGGCCTTGACCGCATAGACGCCGGACTTCGGCCGAGCCTGGTGGTACGCGGCGACGTCGCCGGCGGCCAGCACCTGCGGATGCGACACGCTCTGTAGGCTGGGCCCGACGCGGATGAAGCCGCGATCGTCGGTGGCCAGCCCGCTCTCGCGCGGCCAGGCCGGCGCTGCGGCGCCGGTCACGACGAGGCAGGCATCGAAACCGAGCGGGTCGCCCTGCACGAACTCGATCCGATCGGATTCGATCCGCACGGCGCGACGTCGCCCCAGCCAGTTCACTCCACGCTGCGCCAGCAGGTTGGCGGTGCGCGTTCGCAGCCGCGCGGGGGCGCCATCGAGCGGCAGCTCGTCGCTGCCGACCAGAGTGATGCGCAGGTGCGACCAGCCATCGGTCTGCGCGCGCCGGTGGATCGCGAAGGCGAGTTCGACCCCGGCGGCGCCGGCGCCGACGATGGCCAGCTCGAAGCGCCGGCAGCGCGCGAGGATGCGGTCGACCAGCGCGGGCCAGGCCGCGACGAATCCCTCGATCGGCCGGATCGGCAGGGCATGGGCTTCGGCACCCGGCAAGCGGTCCAGCGCCGGCATGGGCCCGGTGTCGATCGACAGCAGGTCGAAATGGAACCCGCTGCCGTCGGCACAGTGCAGCGCATTGCGCTGCAGGTCGAGCGCGCTGCCGGCCGTCTGGTGGAAGGCCACGGCCGCGCGCGCAGACATCTCGTCCAGCGGCAGCGCGCAGGCTTGCAGTGGGTAGTGGCCGGCAATCCAGCCGGGCAGCATGCCCGAGTAGATCTGACGGCGGTAGGGCGTGACCAGGCGCACGTCCCAGCCGGCCAGCGGGCGTTCGGCAAGATCGGCCAGCACCTTCACGTGCGCATGGCCGCCGCCCAGCAGCAGCAGCCGCTTCACGACCCGGGTCCCACGGCCAGCGCCTGCAGGCGCGCCAGGTCGGCAGGCAGGTCGACGTCCCACAGCGGCTCGAACTCGCGCACGCGCAGGCCGGCTTCGCGGGCGCGCTCGCGCGAACGCGACATCACCTCGGCAGTGCTCCAGGGCATGTCCCGAAACAGTACCTCCTGCGGGCGGCGCAGGCCGACGAGCACGTAGCCACCGTCCTCGGCCGGATAGAACACCGCGTCCTCGCCGTCGACCAGCGCACGCGCCGCCTTGCGCAGGTGGCTGGGTCGCAGCGCCGGGCAGTCGGTGCCGATCAGCAGCAGGGGGCCCTCGACGCAGTGCAGCCGGAAGGCGGTGTGCATGCGCGCGCCGAGGTCGCCGCTGGGCTGAACCAGGCAACGCACTCCGTGGGTGCGGCGCAGGGCGCGGAAGAAGCGGTGCTCCGCATGCGGCGCGCACCAGAGCGTCACCGGCCCGAGCCGGGCCTCGGCGGCGCAGCGCAGCGCGCCGCGCGTCAGGCTGCGCTGCAGCCGAGCGGCACCCTGGGCACCGAGTGCTGGGATCAGGCGGGTCTTGGCCAGACCGGCGATCGGCGCCTTGGCCAGCACGGCCACCTGCACGCCGCGCAGGGCGCCTTCAATGTTGTCGTGGGCGATAGCCATAGCGCAGGGCCAGTTGCGCCGGATCGGCGCCGAGGTAGTACGCGGCGCGCAGGCGCCACATCAGCCAGATCGTGCGCCAAACGCCGTGGCGCTCCCAGCGGCGCCCGGAAGTGATCACCGTTGCGCGCAGGCAGGCGGGCGGGCCGAAGGCAAGCAGCCGCCGAGAAAGTGCGATGTCCTCCATCAGGGCGATGTCCGGAAAGCCGCCGACCTGGGTGAACAGGTCGTGCCGCACGAACAGGGCCTGGTCGCCGGTGGCTATGCCGCTCCAGCGCGAGCGCAGGTTCATGCCGGCGGCGACCACCTTCAGCATCGGGGAGCGGCCCTCGATGCGAACATCGAAGCGGCCCCAGGCGAACGGCCCCAGCGTGGCGCGCCGCACCAACTGGTCGGCGTTCGGGGGCAGCTGGGTGTCGGCGTGCAGGAACAGCAGCACATCCGCCGGGCAGGCGGCGGCACCGGTGTTCATCTGCGCCGCGCGTCCGCGCGGCCCGAGCAGTGCGAGGTCGGCATGCGCGCGCGCGATGTTCAGCGTGCCGTCCTGGCTGCCGCCGTCGACGACGACCACGCGCGCGCCGCGCTGGCGCAGGGGACGCAGCGACTGCAGGAACGTGGCCAGCGTTGCGGCCTCGTCGAGCACGGGAATGACGATGCACAGGGCGGGTCTCATGCGGGGGCGGTGGCCGGGTCGTCGTGCCAGGCGAGTGTGCGATGGTCGAAGCCGTTGGCGAGGGTCGGCTTCACCACGGCGAAGTAGGGGGAGACGTCGAAGTCGCGCGGCACGAACAGGCTGTGATGGCGCACGTGCAGGATCTCGTCCATGCAGTCGGGGCACATCGGGTCGTTCGACGGCACCGACTCGACGCGCGGAAGGATCGGATAGCGTACCGACTGGAAGGCCTGCGCAATCAGCGTCGAGCAGATCGCGCGTGTCGGGTCGCCGCTGCCGAGCGCCAGCATGCGGCGCCGCCAGCGCACCGGCACCGGTGGCGTAGGCAACAGGTAGCGTGCCAGGTCGAAGACGTTCTTCAGGTCGTACTGGTGCCCGAGGCGCGCCATCACGAACCGGATCACTGCATCGGCATCGGCCTCGCCCAGGCTCACTGGCCGGCAGATGCGGCAGTGCAGGCCGGCGAACTCGGCGACGCCGACGGCGCGCACGCCTTCGCGGATGTCGGCCTCGAGGAAGTCGCGCGGGCGGCCCTGGTCGTCGAACAGCCCGGTCGGCCCGGCGTAGAGGGCGGCGTGCGACCAGGTGGATTGCGTCAGGTACTTGATGGCCACGCTGATGCGCGTCTGCCCCTCGACCAGCAGCACGTCGCCGCGGCGGATGCAGGCCAGCAGACGCGCGGGGTCGGTCGGCGCGGAGGTGCCGTGCACGTGGTGCGCGCGGCTCAGGTAGCGGCCGAGTCGATCGCCCAGCCAGGCGGCGAGAGGCGCGAACAGGCGGTTCATGATCCGCTCACCGGGCGTCGTTGAGCGACCAGTCGTAGTCGAGGAACGCGAGCTGGTAGCGTCCGGCACGCACCTCGGCCTGCGCGGCAGCGCCGTCGGCCAGGCGGTCGGCATGGCGGGCGAACAGCGTCTTCAGCGAGTCGATGCCGCGGTGGCCCTGCTCGAAGTCCTTGCGGTACCAGTCGAAGATCTTCGACACCGCCAGGCGGCCGCCGTCCGCCTCGAAACGGTTGCGGCTGCGGTCGGAGAGGAAGCGCCGCATTGCGTCGTCGAGCTGGGCGTCGATCCGCTCGGCCACGAAGGCCTCGTTGCGCAGCATGGGACAGCCGACGGACGCGCACACCACCGCCACGTGGATGCGAGGGTCGTCGAACGCGCCCGGCGCGCGGATCAGCCCATGCTCGATGTCGTCGAGATGGCGCTGCTGGCCCAGCAGGCGCACGAACTTCTTCTTCCACGGGCTCTCGAGAAAGCTGCCGAGGTCCTTGATCGACTTCAGGCCCGGGTAGCGCGTGAGAATCAGCTCGACTGTCCAGGCGTTGTAGGCGTTGATCAGGAACGCCAGCCGCTGCGGCCGGCTCCACTGCTCATAGGCCTCCGGCGTCACCCCCGCGAGCGTGTCGAGATAGGCTCGCAGCGCCGCCTGCTGGCGCTTCATTCCGGCGTAGCGCACTGCCGACGAGTTGCCGTCGGCTGCCACGACCACATGCTGGCGCAGCAGCTGCTCCCAGGCCCCATGGCCGTGGTCGAAGGCCGTCGCGGCCGGGCTCCGGTGGGGCAGCAGCGCCGTCAGCGCTGCGGCGGCTGGCAGGCCCAGCCAGCGTCGTCGGGTGAGTCGAGAGAGTGTCGTCATGATCGCCCTGCCGTATCCGGCAGCCAGAAGCGGTAGTAGTAGTCGCCGTCGATGAAGGGGCGCGCCCGGGTCACGTGCTCGATCAGGCCGAACTGCATCAGCCGGTGCAGGGCGAGCCAGGCCTCGAGCCGGCCGAGTCCGTGGTGTGCCGCGAGGCTATCCGCCGCCTCGGAGCCGATCCAGCAGTTCTCGTGGCTGCGGCCCAGGTAGGCGCGCGTGGCCATCCGCACGCCGCCAGGCCCACGCAGCGTGTCGAGCAGGGTGCCGAGCCTCGGGCCCGCCGTGCCTTCGGACCAGGCCAGGCGGTAGAAGAGGTGGTCATCGAGGAACGGATGATCATGCGCCACATGCACCAGCAGGCCGAGTGCACCCAGCGCCTGGCCCAGCGCCACGGCCTCGGCCGTCGAGCGGTGCAGGTGCCGGCTCATCCATGCCACCGCCTGCGAGCCGACGAAGCAGCGCGGGTAGGTCTGCAGGCGGTAGGCACGGTCCTCGATGGCCAGCGAGCCCGCCAGCAGTGTGGCCAGCGCCTCTGCGCTCAGGCCCGTCAGCGCGCGGATCACGGCACGCGGCGAGGTGCGGTCGGTCTCGGCATTCATGACCCGCGCATAGCGGGCGAGTTCGACGCTCGGCAGCACGGGGCGCGACAGCGCCGTGGCGACGGCATCCAGCGTGCTGCGCAGCTGTCCCTCGCAGTCCAGCGCATCGAACTCGGGCACCAGGTCGGCAAAACCGAGCGCGCGCACCCAGTGCCGGTCGGCCTCACTGACGTGGCCGCCGGCCAGGCGCGTGAGGTGCACGCGAGCGCGCATCGGCCGCTCGGGCAGCAGGGCTTCCACCTCGCCGAGCTTCAGGGCATCGGTGCGATCCGGCGAGATGTCGATGAAGGCGACCGTGGCGGGGTTTCCCGTCAGTCTCTCCAGCAGGCGTTCGCGTTCGCGGCGCTCGCGCGGCAGCACGGTCGGCGGCACGCTCATCGCCATCAGGCCGGCTCGCAGGGCACTGTGCCCGGCCACCGGAGGGAGGGCCAGCAGCGCGGTGGGGGCGTGGGCTCGGTCCATCGCAGTTCCCTTCAACCCCGGCGCCAGGCGTGAAAGCGCTCCACCCAGGCCAGCAGGGCCTGGGGCGCGTGCGCGCGCTTCCAGTTGCCGGCGACGTACTTGTTCGCCTCGGCCAGCGTCGGGTAGGTGTGGATGGTGCCGAGGATCTTGTTCAGGCCGATGCCGTGCTTCATCGCCAGCACGTATTCGGCCAGCAGGTCACCGGCGTGCTCGCCGACGATGGTCACGCCGAGGATGCGGTCCTTGCCCGGCACGGTGAGCACCTTCACGAAACCATGCGCCTCGCTGTCGGCGATGGCGCGGTCGAGGTCGTCCAGGCCGTAGGTCGTCACCTCGTGGGGCACTCCCTGTTCCCTGGCCTCGGTCTCGTTGAGGCCGACGCGCGCGACCTCCGGCTCCACGAAGGTGGCCCAGGGGATCACGCGGTAGTCGACACGGAACTTCCTGATCGGATCGAACAGCGCATTGACCGCGGCGTACCAGGCCTGATGGGCCGCCGTGTGCGTGAACTGGTAGGGGCCCGCCACGTCACCGGCGGCGTAGATGTTCGGGAAATTCGTCTGCAGGAAGCCGTTCACCTCGACCGTGCGGCCCGTGGTCACGCCCAGCTCCTGCAGGCCGTAGCCCTGCAGGTTGGCCGTGCGGCCCACCGCGACGAGCAGGGCGTCGAACGGCAGATGAACCTCGCGTCCGCCGCTCTCCGCGACTAGCACCTGCTCCAGGCCACCGCCTTCGATGCGAATGGCCTTGTGGTCGACCCGCACATCGACACCCTCGGCACGAAAACGTTCGGTCACCAGCGCCGAGACCTCGGGGTCTTCGCGCATCAGCAGGCGCGGCAGCATCTCCACCTGGGTTACCTGCGAGCCCAGGCGGGCAAAGGCCTGCGTCAGCTCGCAGCCGATCGGCCCGCCGCCAAGCACGACCAGCCTGCGCGGCAGTTCGCGCAGCTCCCAGAGATTGTCGGAGGTCAGGACCCGCGCTTGCTCGATGCCCGGGATGCGCGGCACGAAGGGGCGCGCGCCGGCGGCGACGACGATGGCGCGCGTGGTCAGGCGCTGCACGCTGCCATCGGCGCGGGTGATCTCCACCTCCCAGGGCGAGACGATGCGGGCGGCTCCCTGCACCACGTCGACGCCCAGGCCGGTGTAGCGCTCGACCGAGTCGTGCGGCTCGATGGCCTGGATCACACCGTGCACCCGCTGCATCACCTCGGCGAAATCGACATCGGCCTGAGCCGAGCGCACGCCGAACTCCTTCGCGCGCTTCACGTGGGAGAGGAACTTGGCGGTGCGGATCAGCGCCTTCGAGGGCACGCAGCCGGTGTTCAGGCAGTCGCCGCCGAGGTGATGCTTTTCCACCAGCGTCACCTTGGCCTTGACGGCCGCGGCGATGTAGGCCGTCACCAGCCCGGCCGAGCCGCCGCCGATGACGACGAGGTTGCGGTCGAAGCTGGCCGGGCGCTTGAAGCCGGCGTACACGCGGCGCGCCTTGACGCCGTCGACGAGCTTGCGTGCCAGCAGCGGGAACACGCCGAGCAGTGCCAGCGAGCCCAGCAAGCCGGGCGAGACGATGCCGGCGAGCGAGTCGAGCCGCGCGAGCTGCGTGCCGGCATTCACGTACACCAGCGTGCCGGCCAGCATGCCCAGCTGGCTGACCCAGTAGAAGGTCGCCGTGCGGATGGAGGTCAATCCCATCGCCAGGTTGATGATGAAGAAGGGCACTACCGGTACCAGCCGCAGCGTGAAGAGATAGAAGCCGCCGTCGCGGGCCATGCCTTCGTTCAGCGTGGCCATGCGCGCGCCGAAGCGCTCGCGCACCCAGTCGCCGAGCAGCCAGCGCGCGGCCAGGAAGGCCAGCGTGGCGCCGATGCTGGAGGCGAACGAGGCGATCAGCGTGCCCCAGCCCAGGCCGAAGATCGCACCCGCGGCCAGTGTCAACACCGCCGCGCCCGGCAGCGACAGCGCGGTGACCGCGACATAGATCGCGAAGAAGATCCCTGCCGCGGCCAGCGGCTGTGCCGCGCGCCAGCTCTCCAGCGCGGTCTGATGTTCCTTGATGGCGGCGAGGCTGAGAAAGCGGCCGAGATCCAGCCCGAAGAACAGTGCCACCAGGGACACCAGCCCGATCGCCACCCATGCACGTTTGTCCAGACGCATGTCCTGCCTTGTTCCATCCGGGGCGACGCGACGGCGCTGCCCTCCCGACGCATAGACGCCACGGGCACGGGTTTCTTACAGGGCGGGGCCGCTGTAAGGATCCGGCCGCCATGCCGTCTATGCAGCAGTTCACGACATGGAGCAGCGCATGACACCCGTCCGCATCGGCATCCTCGGCGGCAGCGGCCTCTACCGCATGGAGGGCCTCACAGATGTTCGAGAGCAGGTCGTCGAGACCCCCTTCGGCGCGCCCTCCGATGCGTTGCTGCTGGGCAAGCTCGACGGCATCGACGTGGCCTTCCTGGCGCGCCATGGGCGCGGCCACGGCCTGATCCCGAGCCAGATCCCGTTTCGCGCCAACGTCTACGCGATGAAATCGCTGGGCGTGCAGTACCTGTTGTCGGTCTCGGCGGTGGGTTCGATGCGCGAGGAGATCGCGCCGCTCGACATGGTGCTGCCCGACCAGTTCATCGACTTCACCCGGCAGCGCGCCGGCACCTTCTTCGGCGAAGGAGCCGTCGCTCATGTCTCGCTGGCCGATCCGGTGTGCCCGGTGCTGCGTGGCGTGATGGCCGATGCCTTTGCCGATGCCGGGTTCGCCGACGTGCGGCTGCATCGCGACGGCACCTATGTGTGCATCGAGGGCCCTGCGTTCTCGACGCGCGCCGAGTCGAACTGGTACCGGACGTTGGGCGCCTCGGTGATCGGCATGACGAACATGCCCGAGGCCCGGCTGGCGCGCGAAGCGGAGATCGCCTACGCCACGCTCGCGCTGGCGACCGACTGGGACTGCTGGCACCCGCATCAGGCCTGCGTGACCGCCGAACTGGCCATCGCCAACCTGCAGGCCAACGCGCAGCGGGCGCAGGTGCTGCTCGCCCATGCGGTGCGGCGCATCGCGAACACCTGGCCGACCTCGCCGGCGCACGGCGCGCTGGGGTCGGCACTCGTCACGCCACCGACGGGCATGAGCCCGCAGGTGCGCCAGAGGCTGGCGGCGCTGATCGCGCGCTTTCTCTGATGCACCGGGGTGTAAGGCCTGAACCGCCTGCTCCGTCCAAGCAGCACACCGTCGATCTCGCGCCGGTGCCCTCCATCCCTCACCCTCAGGAGCACTTCATCATGACCCAAGCCCCCGCCAAACTGCCCGCCGTGGCACTCGCCCTCGCGCTCGGCACCGCGTTTGCCGCCCTGCCTGCCGCCGCGCAGCAGGCCGACAAGGAGAAGTGCTACGGCGTCGCCCTCAAGGGCAAGAACGACTGTGCGGCCGGTCCGGGCACGACCTGCGCCGGCACCTCCAAGGTCGATTACCAGGGCAATGCCTGGTCCTTCGTCGCCAAGGGCACGTGCGAGAAGACCGCGTCCAAGACCTCGCCCACCGGCTACGGCCAGCTCAAGGAATTCAAGGAGAAGAAGGCCTGAGCGGCGCGCCACGCGACGCAGACCGGACGCCATGGCAAGCCCAGTGACTTCGCAGACGACGACGGCATTGCCGTGGCGAGGCGCCGACCTGCCGGCGCGCGGCGGGGTCGGGCTCAAGCCGCAGCACTTCCTCGAAGCGCTCGCGGCGGGCCCCGCCATCGGATTCTTCGAGGTGCACGCCGAGAACTACATGGTCGACGGCGGGCCCTTCCATCACTTCCTCGGACGCATCCGAGCGCAGCATCCCGTGTCGCTGCATGGCGTGGGGCTGTCCATCGGCGCCGACGGCCCGCTCGACGAGGCCCACCTGGACCGCCTGGCCGCGCTGGTCGCGCGCTACGAGCCGGCGCAGTTCTCCGAGCACCTTGTCTGGTCCACCCATGGCGGCGCGTTCTACAACGACCTGCTGCCGCTGCCCTACGACCGCGAGACGCTGCAGCGCGTGTGCGACCACGTCGACCAGGTGCAGACCCGGCTGCGGCGCCGCATGCTGCTGGAGAACCCGTCGACCTATCTCGAATTCGAGCAGTCGACCATGAGCGAGACGCAGTTTCTGCGCGAGGTGCTGCAGCGCACGGGCTGCGGCCTGCTGCTCGACGTGAACAACGTGCATGTGTCCTGCGTCAACCATCGCCGCGATCCGCGCGCCTACCTCGACGAATTGCCCATGCAGGCGGTCGGCCAGGTTCACCTGGCCGGCTTTGCCCACGACCTCGATGCGGAGGGCGCGCCGCTGCTGATCGACAGCCATGGCGCACCGGTCGACGAGGTCGTGTGGAGCCTGTTCGCGCGCGTGATCGAGCGCGTCGGCCCGGTGCCGACGCTGATCGAGCGCGACAACGACGTGCCAGCCTTCGAGGTGCTGCTGGCCGAGGCCCAGCGCGCCGAGCGTCTGATGACCGCAGCATGTGGCGCGCGCGCCGGACAGTCGGAGCTGCAGGCATGAACGCCACCAGCCTGCAGGCCGACTTCGCCGCCTGCCTGCTCGATCCGGAGCGGCCGCTGCCGGTCGGCCTGCGGGCCTGGAACGGTTCGGACCCGGCGGCGCGCATGGCGGTCCACCGCAACAACGTCGTCAGCTCGCTGATCGACGCGCTGGCCGATACCTGCCCGGTCGTGCAGGCGATGGTGGGGGTGGAGTTCTTCCGCGCGATGGCTTCGGTGTTCGTGCGGCAGCATCCGCCGCGTTCGCGCATCCTGGCGTGTTACGGCGAGGGGTTTGCGGACTTCATCGCCGGGTTTGCGCCGGCCCGCGTGATGCCGGAACTGGCCGACATGGCGCGGCTCGAGGCAGCGCGCGTGCGCGCCTACCACGCTGCCGATGCCGAGCCGGTGAGTGCGCAGGCGGTGGCTCAGGCCATGGCCGCGGGCGATCGCATCGGGGAGTTGCGCCTGCAGCTGCATCCCTCGCTGTCACTGATCGAATCGCCACATCCGGTGGCCTGGATCTGGGCTGACCATCAGGAGGACCTCGAGCCGCAGCCCCTCGACGTCGATCGCGACGGCGCCGCACTGGTGCTGCGTCACCGGCTGGAGGTGCTGGTGCTGCCCATCGACCCGGGCACTGCGGCCTTCGTGTCGGCGCTGCAGCAGGGTCAGGCCCTGGGCGAGGCGGCCGCGCACGCCACGGCCGCAGTCGCCGGCTTCGATCTCTCCATGACGCTCGCGCTGCTGCTCGGTCACGGCGCGCTCGTTTCCATCCACCTTCCTGCGAGGCTTCACGCATGAACACTGTTGCCCCCGTCTCCCGCAACGGCGCCGATAACCGGGCGCCTGCCGCCGGCGGCGTCGCCGGTCTCGTGATCGGGCTGATCAGCTGGTTCCAGCGCATCCCGAATTCGCTGCTCGCACTGCTTGCCCGCTTTTCGATCGCGGCGGTGTTCTGGAACTCCGGTCAGACCAAGGTCGAGGGGCTGGCGGTGAACATCGTCAACGGCGAGTTCGCGCTCGGCTGGCCGCGCCTGTCGGACTCGGCGTTGGCGCTGTTCCAGGAGGAGTACAAGTTGCCGCTGTTGCCGCCCGAGCTGGCTGCGCCCATGGCCGCAGTGGCCGAGCACGTGTTCCCGCTGCTCATCCTGATCGGACTGGCGACGCGTTTCTCCGCACTGGCCCTGCTGGGCATGACCGCTGTGATCCAGCTGCTCGTCTATCCCGGCGCTTACGCGACGCACGGCACCTGGGCGGCGGTGCTGCTGTACCTGATGGTGCACGGTCCGGGGCGGCTGTCGATCGACCATTGGCTGGCAGCACGCCACGCCCGCGCGACGTCGTGATCTCCGGCATCCACCCGTCCCCCGATGCAGCTGCGCGCGGCGATGGCCGCTCGCGGCGCATGTCCCGCGGCGGCATCGCCCGCCGCGGACTTTCCTTCCGTTCGACCACTTTCAGGAGAACCAGCATGAACGTTCTGTCCTCGACCTTGAGCAAGGCCCTCGCGTCCGCCGTCGTCACCGCGTCGGCGCTCGGCGGCTGTGCGATGCATGGCTGCGCTGGCCGCAAGTGCGGCACCCAAGCCTCGGCGCAGAAGTGCGGCGCCTGCAAGGCCAAGACGAAGGCGGCCGGCGCGTGCGGCGCCTGCGGCGCGAAGTAGGGCGGCATCCCGCTGCGCGTCGTTGATCGGGACGGCGCGCACTCCGCCTCACATGACGGCATCCCGACGGCTTCGGCTGGCCTGGGCGCGTGCGCCAGAGCCGGCCCTGGCCGAACTGCTGCAGGCCGCGAGGTCGAGCGTGGACGGCTTCGCGGAAGCGACACGTCAGCACGGTTCGCTGCTGCAGAGCTGGATCCGCGGCCGCGCCGTGCGAGCCTTCGAACACTACCCCGAGGGCGACGTGATCGACGTGGTGCACGGTTCGCAGTTCTACTACCACGCCCATCGCGGGAGCGCCGAGCATGGGCATCTGCATCTCTTCTGGCATGCCACCGCATCGGGCCGGCGCAGCCGCGCACGCGCCGGTGCGCGCCGCTGGGTGCGAACCGCACCCTCGCACCTGCTGGCGATCTCGCTCGATGCGCGGGGCCTGCCGGTCGGGCTGTTCACGGTGAACCAGTGGGTCACCGGGGGGCACTGGTTCGACGCAGCGACGACCTTGTCCATGCTCGATCGTTTCCATGTCGAACCCGATGCCGAGCACGGGGCCGCGTGTCGCTGGCTGGCGGGCTTTCTGCGTCTGTACCGCCCGCTGGCGGCCGACCTGCTCGTGCGGCGAGACAGGCGCCTCGCGCGCCAGCCCGACGCCGTGGCGGCGCGACATGACAAGGCGCTGGAGGTGCTCAGCGCCAGCCGCATCGACTGGTCGGCCGACCTCGATGCGCTCGAGGCCACCGCGGCGCCGCGGGTGCGGCGCTGAGCTCGTTCAGGGCGCGGTGCTCGCCGCGGCGATGCCTTCGAGCGCCTTGACGAGATTGGGCACCACTGGGCAGTCAGCGGCGCCGTGCCGCGCGGCGAGCCACGCGGGATTGTTGTAGCCGAACCAGGTCTGGCCGTTCGTGTCCTGCCAGATCAGCGCCTTGAGCGGCAGGTCGATGCCCGCAGTCTGCTGGCAGCCCATCAGCGGCGTGCCGCCTTGCGGATTGCCGAAGATGAACACCTCGGTGGGCCGCAGCGTCTGGCCGATCCTGGCCGCGCCCGCCGCGTGGTCGATGCGCGCGAACAGCGTGAGGTTGCGCTGCTTGAGCGCAGCCTCCAGGCGCGCAGCGGTCTCGGCGGGCGGGTGCGGACTCTTCAGCGTCACCAGACCGTCGGCTGCCTGGGCGGTCGCCGTGGCGGCGAGCAACCAGGCCAAGGGTGCAAAGCGGATCAGGTTCATCACGGGCTCCTCGGGTTGAGAGACGTCCACCATCGGCGCTAGGGCGCCAGCACACGGTCGGCCAGTTCGTCGAATCCGTCCTCGACGAAGTCGTAGGCCATGTTCGGGTTCGGCTCCGGTGGTCCCTCCGGGCCCCACTCGGCGGGGCGACGCACGAAGGCCGTACGGTAGCCGGCGCGGTGCGCCGCGTTGAGGTCGAAGTTGTGGCAGGCGACCATCAGGATCTGCGACGGCGGCAGAGCCAGCCAGCGCGCGGCTCGGCCATAGGCCTCGGCATGCGGCTTGTACACACCGATCATCTCGCAGGAGATCACGGCGTCCCAGGCCAGACCGTTACGGCGCGAGACGTCGACGACCAGCGCGGTCGGCAGCATGGTGAACGACACCACCGGCAGCCTGGCACGCAGCCGTGCCAGCGCGGCGGGGAAGTCCGGCCAGGCATCCAGCTCGTGCCAGGCACGCCACAGCGTCTCGCGATCGGCCGCGGTGAACGCCGACAGGCCGAAGTGATCGAGCGTTTCGGGCAGGGTGCGGCGATGCACGTCGTCCATGTTGAAAGTCGGCTGCTCCTGGCCGACGATGGCGCGCATCGCACGTCGCCGCCAGTCGTTGGCGACCAGATGCCAATCGACCCCGTGCACGTCGCGCGTCGCGCCGATGACGCGCAGTGCGGCGACGAGGCCGCCATGCCAGTCCAGCACGGTGCCGCCGGTGTCGAAGGTGAGTGCACGGATGTCCATGGGATTCCCGCTCAGAGGATGGAAGAGCCGGTCGCCTGCTCGGGGCGATAGTCCGGGCCGCGAACGATGCGCTCATGGTAGGAGACCCAGGCCGGCGAGCCAGGTGGCCATTGGGCGAGGAAGTCGGCCTCCCAGCGCGCCGTGTCGTAGGCGACGGGCAGCAGCGCCACGTGCGCGCCGGCGATGCGGATCTCTTGCAGCGGAGGGTGGGGGCTGGGATGCCGGCCGATGCGCGTCAGCAGCCCGTGCAGCGCGCCGCCGAAGTTCGGCATGCCGGCCGCGCCGTTGTTGACGACCCCGCCGTGCCGGCCCGGCGCCAGAGCGAAAGTGCGCATGGCCGGAAGGCAGGTGTGCGTGCTGGCGAAGAGGTCGACAGCGGCTTCGTCGAAAGCTGCGATCAGGGAAGGGCGCGACGCCGGCGCATCCAGAGCCGTGACGTCGAAGCCCCAGCCCGCGAGCGAATCGGCGTCGCCGTGCACCACGCCGACGCGGCAGCCGGCGACGCGGTAGCGAGCGACCATGGGCAGGGCGGCCAGATGCCGCAGGATCTCCGGATGGCGTCCGGCGGTCTGGGCCAGGCGGCGGTGGATGGTGTTGCTGCGCTCGACGACGCCGGCATCGACATGCGCCGGGTAGGCACAACCGCAGCCGACGGTGTCGTCGGCCGAAGCGAATTCGGCTTCGACATTGCCGACGATGGCGTCGTGCGCCAGCACGCGCCGGTTGATCTCCGCGAACTGCCGGTCGTCGACGTCGAACCAGTTGAAGTCGCCGTTGAAGCACAGCGTCACCGGCGCGTTGTCGGCGCGCGCCAGGGCCTCCACCGCATCGAGCGCCGGGAGGTTGCCGTACAGCCCGCCGATCACGTACAGCGTCTGCGCCTCGCGTTCGCCGGCCTCGGCCAGCGCACGCGCCCCGTAGCGGTAGCGCAGCGGGCAGCTGCGGCCGGGCGCTGTGTCGCTCATGACAGCATCTCGCGCAGCCGGGCCGGCGTGTGCTCGCTCACCGCCATGTCGGCGAGCACGGCGCCGCGGCGCAGCGCGACGACGCGGTCCGCGAGGCGCGGCACCAGCGCCAGGTCGTGGACGACACACACGAGCGTGACGTGGCGTTCGTCGGCCACCTCGCGCAGCAGCCGCACGACCTCGCCGGCGGCTGCTTCGTCCAGGCTGGCGGTGGGTTCGTCGGCGAGCAGCAACGTGCCGCCCTGGTGCAGCGCGCGGGCGATGGCGACTTTCTGGCGTTCCCCGCCTGACAGGCCGTCGGTGCGGCGCGACGCCGCCCAGCCCATGCCGACGCGCGCGAGCGCACTCATCGCCGACGCCCGTTCGTGCGCCGGCCAGCGGCCGAACCAGCTGCCCGGCGAGGGACAGCGGGCCGCGCCGCCGATCAGCACGTTGTCCAGCGCCGAGCGGCGGCCGACCAGGTGCAGGCCTTGGTGCACCTGGGCCACACGCGCGCGCAGCTGGCGCAGCGCAGCGGGCGGGAGGCGGCCGGCCAGCTCGGTGTCCAGCACGCGCAGGCGGCCCTGGCTGACCGGCGCGAAGCCGCCCAGGGCGCGCAGCAGCGTCGACTTGCCGGCACCGTTGTGGCCGACGACGGCCACACGCTCGCCGGCGCCGATCGCGAGGCCGACACCGTGCAGCAGGGCCTGCGGCCCGACGTGCACGTGCAGGCCCTGCGCCTCGATCAGCGGCGCCTGCGCGGCGCTCATATGGCAACCTCCGCGCTGATCGCGCTCCAGTGTGAGCGCTTCGGAGCGGCCAGGCGCGCTCACAGCAGCCTCCTGCGGACCGCGCGGCTGATCGCGTCGACGCTGGTGACCAGGGTCACGATGGCCAGCAGCAGTGTCGCCAGCCGGCCCCACTGGAACAGGGACATGGACTCGGAGACCAGCAGGCCCAGCCCGCCCGCGCCGACCAGACCGAGCACGGTCGAGTCGCGCAGGTTGAACTCCCAGACATAGAGCATCTGCGACACATACTGCGGCAGCAGCGCCGGCCACACGCCGAGGAAGAACACCTGCACCGGCGTGGCGCCGGTCGCGCGGACCGCATCGACCGGATGCATGTCCAGCCCCTCGATCGCTTCGGCCAGCAGCTTGCCCAGCGTGCCGGCGGAGTGCGCCGCCACCGCGAGGATGCCGGCGGTGGCGCCCAGCCCCACGATGCCGACGAACAGCAGGCCGAACACGAGCGTGTGGACTGAACGAAGCGCATCGAGCGTGGCCTTGGCCGCCCACGACAGCAGTGGCGGCGCGTGCAGGCTGCGGGCCGCCAGCAGTCCGAGCGGCAGGGCGAGCAGCGCTGCCAGGGCCGTGCCGAGCGTGGCAATGCGCAGCGTGGTCCACAGCGCGCGGGCGACGCCGGCGAGGTAGCTGCGTTCGGTGGCACGCTGGTCTTCGATGCGCAGCAGGCGGCCATCGCCGTCGCGCACCTCGCGCTGCGTGTCGCCGAACCACAGCCGCAGGAAGCTCGGCTGCGACATCTCGGCTATCGTGCGGGAGAGGTTCTGCCAGGGCTTGCGTCCCAGGCTCAGCTCGCCTTCGGCCGCGAGTGTCCATGCGCTCGCGACCACGAGCAGTGCACAGGCCAGCAGCCACGCTGTCAGCGCCGAGACGCTGCGCCGCGAGCTGCGCGGCCGCGGCGCTGGCGCCCCCGCGACGGGCAGCGCAGTGGCGGGAGCCTGCAAGGTGTCCTCGCTCACTGTGCCGGCAGCTTGCCCGTGGCCAGGCCCGCATCGCGGATGGGACGGTAGAAGTTGTTGTCCTTGGCCACGAAGCCGGTGTAGCGCGGCGGCAGCAGGTTGGGCGTGGTGCGCAGCGCCGGCCCGACCGACTCGAGCGCCGCGCGCAGGCGCGCGACGAAGGCGGTATCGCGCGCCAGCTCCGCGCGCACGGCCACGGCGTCGTTGGGCAGCGGATCCGAGGTCCAGAACACGACGCTGTCCTGTGCCTTGATCAGGCCGTCGGCAATCATCGCATCGCGATTGCGGTTGTAGTCGGCGCCGGCGTCGATCTCGCCGCGAACGACCTGCATCTCGATCGCCTGGTGCTTGGTGTTCAGCACACGGCCGAGGTACTTGTCGGGATCGATGCCGTTCTTCTGGAAGTGGTGGTAGGGGATCAGGTAGCCCGACGTGGACCCCTTGTCGCCGAACGCGAAGCTGCGGCCCTTGAGGTCGGCGATCGACCGGATGCCGGAGTTCGGGTGCGTGACCATGATCGCGAAGTACTCCGGCTTGCCGTCGTAGAGGATGGTCGAGACGGCCTGGGCGCCGGCGACGTGGTTGGCCAGCACATAGCCCCACGGCCCCATCAACGCGATGTCGGTCTCGCCGGCGGCGAGGGACTTGGCCAGGCCCTCCCAGGTGTCCACCGTGTAGAGCTTGACCGGCCGGCCCAGCTCGCGGGCCAGATGCTCGGCCAGCGGCCGGTAGGTGGCGTCGTTCTTCTCCCTGTCGGGCTGGTACAGGCCGACGCCGAAGCGCAGCGGCGCGGTCTGGGCCATCGCGGCAGCGCCGGTGAGGAGCAGGGCGGCCAGGGAGGCCAGCATCGCCAGGCGGCGCTTTGGTGAATGCGTCATGGTGTGATCCAGTGCGAGGTGTGGTGGGGATCGTCACCGAGCAGGTGGTCGGTCGCGGCAAGCGCCAGCAGACCAGGTTCGGCGTCGTGGCCGGCGAGCGGCGGCGCCGCGCGCTGGTGCTGCTGCAGGAGCGCAAGGCTCTGGCGGCGGGGCACGAGGTGCTGTGCGAGCTGGTCAGCGCCGACCACGCCGTCGAGATCAGCTTGGCCGAGAACAGCGGGCGCGAGGCGATGCACCCGGCCGACGAGTTCGACGCGTTCCACGCGCTCGTCCAGCAAGGCCGAGGCATCGAGGACGTGGCGGCGCGGTTCGGCGTGTCGCCGGTGGTGGTGCAGCGCCGGCTGAAGCTGGCGGCGCTGTCACCGAAGCTGCTGGCGCTGTACCGCGAGGATGGTGTCAACCTCGATCAGCTGATGGCGCTGTGCCTGAGCAGCGACCACGCGGCGCAGGAGCGCGCCTGGTTCGAGGCGCAACCCTGGGAACGCACGCCAGCCGCGCTGCGCAAGTGCCTGACCGAGGGCGAGGTCCTGGCCCACCAGTGCGCGATGGCGCGCTTCGTCGGCATCGAAGCCTACGAGGCGGCTGGCGGCGCAGTGCGGCGCGACCTGTTCGACAGCGACCAGTCGTGCTGGATCTGCGATCCGGACCTGCTGCGGCGCCTGGCGGGCGAGAAGCTTGATGCCGACGCGCAGGCGGTGCGCAGCGAGGGCTGGGCCTGGGTGGAGGCACGCATCGAGCTGGACTCGGCGGCGGTGCGCGCGTTCTCGCGGTGCGAGCCGGGCGTGCGGGCGCCGAGCGCCGAGGAGAAGACGGCCTTGGCCGAACTCGACCAGCGCTCGAAGGAACTGGACGCCGAGCAAGAGGCCCTCGACGACAACGACACCTGGACGCCGAGTGATGGCGAGCGCATCGACCTGGAAGAGCAGGACATCGCGGCGCGGCGCAAGGCCATCCAGTTGGCACGCCAGATCTGGCGCGAGGAGGACAAGGTCCGCGCTGGGGTGATCGTCACCGTGGGCCGCGATGGCTCCACGGAAATCATCCGAGGGCTGATCCGACCTGAGGATCGGCAAGCGACAAAGGCCGAGGTGCGGAGCCGGACCGGCCGGAGTCACGCAACCGCGTCCGGCAGCCATGAACCGGCGACGACCGAGTCCGCCAAGCTGCGCGCGCCGTTCAGCGAGACGCTGCTACGCCGGCTGGCCGCGAATCGCACCGCGGCACTGCAGGCCGTGCTGGCGCGGGATGCCCATGCGCCCCTGGTGGCGCTGACGCACGCGCTGGCGTTGCAGGTGTTCGAGCGCTTCGGCCTGGACGCCCGGTCGGCGTTGCAGATCACGGCCCGGCCGCCGCGGCACGAGCTGCTGCGCGCCGCGGACGACCTGCCCACCGGCCGGGCATGGGCCGACCTAGAGGCCCGTCGCGCCGTGTGGCTCGAGCGGCTTCCGCTGGCCGAGAGGGAATGGCTGGCCTGGCTTGCGGCGCTGCCGCAGCCGGAACTTCTCGACCTGCTCGGCCTGTGTTCGGCCAGCCTGGCGCTGGTACCGACCGGGCTGGCGAGTGCGGCCAGCGGGCTGGAACGTCTGGTCGGACTGGACATGCGGCAATGGTGGGAGCCGACGCCGGAGGCCTTCCTGAACCACGTGTCGAGGGCGCAGATCGCGCAGGCGCTCAAGGAGGGCGGTGCCGCATCGGAGTCATCGGCTGTGTCTGCCATGAAGAAGGGCGAACTCGCCACCCTGGCGGCGATGAGGCTGGCTGGCAAGGGGTGGTTGCCGGAACCGCTGAAGGCAGTCGCCTGCACTTAGAAGGCGAACGCGGGCAGGCGAGGCTCGTCGCCTGTCCGCAAGAGAGGAAGATGATGTGGGTGATCTTTGCGCGGTCGCCGCCGCCCGACGCCAAGGTCTGGCCGGGGCGGCGGATGCTGGCGCTCGTCGACGCTGTCGCCTGGCCCGCGGCGTGGGCGGCCTGGCTTCTTGGTCTGTCGGTACCGCTCGGACTTGCGGGCCAATGCGCGTTGGCCTGGTGCGGCATGGCAGCAGTGCGGCGCGCAGCGCGCGCCGTTGGCGAGAACCACCGCTATCACTTCACGACTTGGCGGTGGGGGCGATGGCTCGCACTCGTGCTGCTGCTCGGGTACGCGCTGAAGCTGGTCGTGGTGATCGCGGGGTGGCGGTAGTTTGAGGCGCGACTCAGCTGCTGCGCAGTCGTCGCAGCGCCTGGCCGCCTACTTCGGCTCGCGCGCCTTTGCCCAGACGGCGATGTCCGCACTTCTCCAGGCGACCAGCCGATCGGTCAGTTGAACCGGGCGCGGGAATCCGTTCCTGCGGATCAGGCCGTAGAGCGTGGTCTTCTTGAGCCCGGTGAGTTGAAGCACCTTCGGAAGCCTGAGCAGCGCGTAGGCATCCGAGGCATCCGGAAGTCTGCGAACGTGTTGGGGATCGGTGCCGGCCATGATGGACTCCGTGGCTTTTCAGCCGATGATCCATCCACAGTGCCCGGCACACGCGGCAAGATTGGACCGGCGTTCTTGCGATTCGGCGCTGACAGGGGCCGATGGGTGACTTGTCGGTGTTGCGGCACGGCTGCTGACGGGCTGATCTCGACGCTCGGCCGCCCTTGGAGTCGTCCCCAATCACACACGGCCTCGCCGGTTCCCGACAGATGCGGAGGCCCGCATTCGGCGGCACAGCGACTGCTATGTGGCGACAACGAGAGTGCTCGCAGTTGGCCACAAGGGGCCGCTCGCCTAGCCTCCAAGCAGCCGACATTCGATCGAACTCACATTCAAGATCGCGGCTGTCTAACGTGCTCGCGAGCGGCCTCGTCGGCGACGCTGGCAGAGCGAATGTGCGGGCACCAGGGTTGACCGCAGGTTTCATCTCGCTGACACGACAGCGTCACACAGCCTGCCGAGACTTCGCTCCCAGATATCTAGACATCTGGAGGCGAAGTGATCCAACGAGGCAGCGGCGAGACGGTCTACCGACAAGTCCAGCGACAACTCGAATCCGAGATCCGCTCGCTGCATCGGCCCGGGGATGCCTTGCCGCCGGAGGCGGCGCTGGCCGAGCGCTTCGGCGTCAACCGGCACACGCTGCGCCGTGCGCTTGAAGGTCTGATCGCCGAAGGCTGGGTCGAGCGCCGGCACGGCATGGGCAGCTTCGTGCTGCACAAGCCACTGGACTACGACATCGGCCAGCGCACCCGCTTCACCGAGACGCTGGAGGCCCAGGGCCGGACCACGGAGAGCGCCGTGCTGCGCAAGTTGCGCATACCGGCGCAGGGCGGCGTGGCTCAGCGGCTGCAACTCGACGAGGGCGACCCGGTGGCCTGGATCGAGACGCTGCGCAGCGTCGACGGCGCCCCGTTCTGCGTCATCTCGCACTACCTGCCGCTGGCGCTGTTGCCGGGCGTGCTCGACGACTACACCGGCGGGTCACTGCACGAATTCATCGAAAAGCAGCATGGCTGGCGCCTCAAGCGCACCGAGAGCCTGGTCTCCGGGGCGCTCCCGCAAGGTGACGACGCCAGCCTGTTGGCGATGCCGGCCACCGTGCCTGTGCTTCGCGTCAAGAGCGTCAACGTGCGCGACCGGGATGGAGCCCCGGTCGAGTACGCCCTGACTCGGTTTCGCGCAGACCGCATGCAACTGCGCATCACCCCTTGAACCTTGCAAGTTCCCGACTGAATCCATCGACCTTACAGGAGCGTCATCAATGTATCGCAAAGCCTTCCTCCACACCGCACTCGGTGTCGCCCTCGGCCTGGCCGGCGTGTTCGGCAGCGCCAGCGCGTTCGCCCAGGCCCAGCACGACGGCAGCGCCGGCAAGCCCTTGCGCGTGATCCTCGTGCCCGCCGACGGCGGCACGGAAGACGGCACGAAGAAGGACTTCCAGCCCATCTTCGGCGCCATCGGCCAGGCCACCGGTCTCGCCTTCGACATCAAGGTCGGGCAGAGCTACTCGGCCGTGGTCGAAGCCATGTGCAACGGCGCAGCCGACATCGCGTGGTACGGCCCGGCCAGCTACCTGCAGGCCAAGGCTCGCGGGTGCTCGGAGCTGCTCGCACTGGCGGTTCGCCACGGCGAGTCGGTGTACTACTCGGGCATCTTCGCGCGCACCGACGCCGGCATCAACGGCGTCGCCGACCTGAAGGGCAAGCGCATCGCGCTGGGTGACGTGAACTCGACGTCGAGTTTCAACGTCCCGGTGGCGATGATGATTGCCGGCGGTGTGGATCCGGCGCGCCAGGCCGGCAGCATCAACATGGCCGGCAGCCACGCCAACGTGCTGAAGGCCCTCGCCGAGGGGCTGGTCGATGCCGGTGGTGCCTCGTTCGACTCGTTCGAGAAGGCCGTCAACGCCAAGGCACTGGATCCGAGCAAGGTCAAGGTCATCGCCAAGAGCACGCCGATCCCGTACCCGCCGCTGGCCATCCACCCCAAGGTGAGCGATGGCGTCAAGGCGAAGCTGCGCGAGGCCTTCAACGGCATCGACAAGCTGCCTGGCATCAGCAAGGACCAGATCCGCGGCTACGGCGGCGGCAAGGTCGATGGCTACACGGCCAAGGTCAGCGAGGCTGACATGGCCGCCGCCGGGAAGATGTTCGAGCTGGTCACCGACACGGTGAAGACCGACATCATGAAGAAGGCCAGCGCCCGCTGAAGCGGGGTTCGCCACCACCTCGCCACCCAGCTGCCCGCGCGGGTTGAGCCCGCCGGGCACCGCCTTCCAGCGGAGCCTCCGATGATCGAATTCCACAACCTCGGCAAGACCTGGCCCGACGGCACGCACGCGCTGGCCGATGTCCATCTGCAGGTGCCGCGAGGCCAGTTCTGCGTCGTGCTCGGCCCTTCGGGCGCGGGCAAGTCGACGCTGCTGCGCGCAGTGAACGGGTTGACGCAGCCGTCCACCGGCAAGGTGGTGATCGACGGCATCGAGCTCAACGCCGACAGCCAGCGCGCCTTGCGCCAGCGCGTGGCCATGATCCACCAGCACTTCAACCTCACGCTGCGCATGAGCGTCGCGGGCAATGTGCTGTCGGGTCTGCTGCCGGTGGTGTCCACCGGGCGCGCACTGCTGGGCTGGTTCACGCCCGAGCATCGGCGCAAGGCCTGTGCGTTGCTGGAGCGGGTCGGTCTCGATCCCCGGCATCTGAAGCGCCGCGCGGGTGAACTCTCCGGCGGCCAGCAGCAGCGGGTGGGCATCGCCCGGGCCTTCATGCTCGACCCCGAGGTCGTGCTGGCGGACGAGCCCGTGGCCAGCCTGGACCCGAAGATCTCGCGTGACATCCTGACCCTGGTGCGCGACGCCGCACGCGAGCGCAACACCACCGTGCTGTGCAGCCTGCACCAGGTGGACCTGGCGCGCGAGTTCGGCGACCGCATCGTCGGCATGCGCGATGGCCGCGTCGTCTTCGACGGCACGCCCGCCGAGTTCACGGACGAGCGCGTGCAGCAGCTCTACACCGGCGCGCGATGGGAGGACCAGCCCACTGAGGTTCTGGACGGCGCCGATGCGCTGTCGTCTTTGGCAGCGGGCGGCCGCGAGCCGCTGGCCGCCTGAACCCCGCGACCGCAGAGAGACCCCCATGCTGGCCAAACCCATTCCCGTGCCGCCCCAGGGCACGCAGCTCGAGTGGCGGCTCGACGCCCCCTACACCGCCAGGCACCTGCTGATCCTGTTCGCGCTGCTGGCGCTGCTGCTGTGGACCGGCCACCGCACCGAGATGGACCGCATGGTCGCGATGAGCGTGCAGGCCCTCGGCAAGATCGTCGGCGTGGCCGACGACTCGCAGGTCGTGCGCGGCCTGTCCCGCGTGGGCAGCTCGATGTGGCCACCGGCCATCGGGGAGCAGGAGGAGGTGTCGCGCCTGCCCGGGCTCGATCGCAACAGCCTGCCGCCGTTCGCCCGCATCGAGGTGCAGGAGCGCACCGAGCAGAAGCTCAACCCGCAGACCCTGCAGATGGAGGCCACGGTCGAGCGCACCGAGGTGCTGGTCAAGCCGGTCGGCTACCTGTGGACCGTCACGGTGAAGATGCTCGAGACGCTGGAGATCGCGCTGTGGGGCACGATCCTGTCGGTGCTGCTCTCGGTGCCGCTGGCCTACTTCGCGGCGCGCAACTACACGCCTTACCGCGCGACCTACACCCTGGCCCGCGGGGCGATCAGCCTTCTGCGTTCGGCGCCCGAGCTGATCGTCGCGCTGTTCCTCGTGCTGGCCTACGGCTTCGGGCCGATCGCCGGCGTGCTGGCGCTCGGGCTCCATGCGGCCGGATTCCTGGGCAAGTTCTACGCCGAGGACATCGAGAACGCCGACAAGAAGCCGCAGGAGGCGCTGGAGGCCATCGGCGCGGGCAAGCTCAAGACGCTGTGGTACGGCGTCATGCCCCAGGTCATGCCGCAGTACATCGCCTACACGCTGTACATCCTGGACCGCAACGTGCGCATGGCCACCGTCATCGGGCTGGTCGGCGCCGGCGGCATCGGCCAGGAGCTGAAGGGCCGCTTCGACATGTTCCAGTACGACCACGTGGCGACCATCCTGATCGCCATCTTCGTCGTGGTCTTCCTGCTCGACCAGTTCTCGGCCCGCCTGCGTGCGCGGCTGATGTGAGGCGACCATGAGCAAGGACACCATGAATCCACAACCCCAGCCGGCGCCCGCCATCGAGCGGCGCCACCTGGCCGCCTGCCTCGTCGCGGCCGGCCGCGAGGCGGTGATGGCCACCGCCGCCCAACTGGGCGAGGGCCTGACGGTGATGCCGCTGCAGCCCGCGGAGTCCGGCCTCGCGCTGATGCAGTGGCGCGACGCCGTGCAGCACCAGGCCTTCTTCATCGGCGAGGTGCCGATGGCGCGTGCCGCCGTCGCGCTGGTCAACCACCGCGACGAGCGTGCCGAGGGCGGGGCGGTGGTGATGGCCGACGACGCCGAGCTGGCGCAGGCGCTGGCGGTGCTCGATGCCGTGCTCGCGCAGCGCTGGCCTGGGGCCGAAGCGGTGGAGTCTCTGGCGCTGCGCGGCGCACAGGCCCGCGAGCAGCGTCGTGCCGTTCGGCAGGCCGGCCTGAAGCGCACGCGCGTGGACTTTGCGCTGCTCGCGGAGGCAGAGGACGAAGCCGACGAGTCACCGGAGGGCCACGCATGAAGCCGGCACCGTGGTGGATGCCTGAAACACAGCAGCAGGCCTTTCGCGCCGTGCTGGACGGCTTTGCGCGGCCTGGAACACGGGTCGCCGTGCAAGGCGCCGCGCCGGCGGACGATGCGGTGCTGATGTTCCTGTCGGCGGTGCTCGACGAGTCGGTCAGCCTGGCCGACCCGCTGGGTCTGCTGGACGCCGATGCGCGTCGCCTGCTGCTGGCGCCGACAGCGCCCGTGGCGCAGGCGCGCTTCGTCCTGCTCGACGGGCGCAGGGCGGCGGATGCGAGCTGGCAGCCGTCACTGGGCACGCTGGAGTCGCCCGAGCAGGGCGCCACGCTGGTGCTGACCGTCGATGGCCTGGGCGACGCCGGCGCGACACCGGCGTCTGGCGACACGGTGCTTCGACTGCAGGGCCCGGGGGTGCCAGGCGTGCGCACGCTGGCGGTGAGCGGGCTCGACCGCAGCTGGCTGCAGCAGCGCGCGGCCTGGGTCGCGGCCTTTCCGCTGGGCGTGGATGTGGTGCTGGCCGCGCCGGGCGCCCTGGTGGCGCTGCCGCGTACCACGCGCGTCGAGATCGTTTCCCACGGCGAGGAGGCCTGAGCATGGGCTATGTGGCGATCAAGGGCGGTGAGGCCGCCATCCGCGAAGCAGCCCGCGTGCTGGAGTTCCTGCGCGCCCAGGGCGGCGGCACACCGCTGGCGGTGGACGCCATCCGCGACCAGCTGCACTTCCTGACCGGGCGCGTGATCAGCGAAGGCGGCCTGTACGACCCCGATCTGGCGGCGCTGGCGCTGAAGCAGGCGGCCGGCGACACGCTGGAGGCGGCGTTCTTCCTGCGCGCCTTCCGCTCCACGCGCGCGCGGCTGGCGGTGACCGATGCGCACGACGGCGCGGGCATGCGGCTCGTGAGGCGCATCTCGTCGGCCTTTAAGGAGATCCCGGGCGGGCAGATGCTGGGGCCGACGCCGGACTATCTGCAGCGGCTGTTCCGCTTCGAGCAGCTGGCCGAGGGCAGCGAGGCCTTCCGCGACCTGGCCCGCAACTGGCTGCACGACCTGCCCAGCCCCGACCTGCCGGACAGCTTCCCGAAGGTGGTGGATGCGCTGCGGGCCGAGGGCCTGCTGCCGATGCCGACCGAGGACACGACGCCGGCCTTCGACATCACGCGCGACCCGCTGGTGTTTCCGGTGTCGCGCAGCGCCGCGCTGGCGACCATGAGCCGCGCCGAGACGGGCTCGATGCTGGCCATCGCCTACTCCAACATGCGCGGCTACGGCGACGTTCACCCGACCGTGGCCGAGCTGCGCGTGGGCTACGTGCCGCTGATGCTGCCCCACCCGGTCACCGGCGAGCCGGTCGAGGCCGGCGAGGTGCTGGTCACCGAATGCGAGGTGGTGGCGATGTACACGCCGACCGACCAGCCCGGCGCCAAGCCGGTGTTCTCACTCGGCTATGGCGCCTGCTTCGGGCACAACGAGGTGAAGGCGATCTCGATGGCCATCCTCGACCGCTCGTTGCAGAAGAGCATGGCCTCAACCAGCGCCGCGCCCGGCACCCGGCCCGACAACCCCAGCGAAGACCCCGAGTTCGTGCTGCTGCACATCGACGGCGTCGACTCGATGGGTTTCTGCACCCACTACAAGATGCCGCACTACGTGACCTTCCAATCCGACATGGATCGCCTGCGTGCGACCCAGGCGAAGCGGGCGCAGCCGGGAGAGCCATCATGAGCGCTGCCAACCGAAGCACGGGCTACGCCTTCGGCTTCCTCGACGACCGCGCCAAGAAGGAACTGCGCCGCTCGATGCTCAAGGCGGTGTGCCTGCCCGGCTACCAGGTGCCCTATGCCTCCCGCGAGATGCCCATCGCGCGCGGCTTCGGCACCGGCGGGCTGCAGCTCACGCTGGCCCTGATCGGGCCGGACGACACGCTGAAGGTGATCGACCAGGGCGCCGACGAGTCGGTCAACGCCGTCAACCTGCGGCAGTTCGTCGAGCTGACCTGCCCGGGGACGCGGACCACGAAGCGGGCGCAGGAGGCGACGCTGATCCAGACGCGCCACCGCATCCCCGAGCGACCGCTGCGGACCGACCAGATCCTCGTGCTGCAAGTGCCTTACCCGGATCCGCTGGTGGTGGTGGAACCCTCCGAGGAGCGGCGCAAGACCATGCACGGCGAGGCCGACTACTCGCGGCTGTGGGTCAAGCTCTACGAGGACATGGTGCATTTCGACGAGATCACGATCTCGCACCGCTACCCGACGCGCATTGCCGGCCACTACGTCATCGACCCCAGCCCGATCCCGCGCTGGGACGTGCCCAAGCTGCACCAGGCCGAGTGCCTCTACCTGTTCGGTGCCGGCCGGGAGAAGAAGATCTACGCCGTGCCGCCGCACACCGATGCGGTGCCGCTGAGCTTCGACGACGTGGCCTTCCGGGTGGAGGACTTCACCGACCCGGCCAGTGGCGCACGGATCGCCTGTGCGCGCTGTGGCGCCACCGACAGCTTCCTGGACGAGCTGATCGGCGAGGACGGCCGCAAGACCCACCAGTGTTCGGACGCGGACTACTGCCTGGACCGCCTGAACGCAGCGGCGGCCCTCAACGAGCGGGAGGCCGCATGACCGCGTCGCCATCCGTCATCCTGGAAGTCAACGGCCTGGCCAAGCTGCACGGCAGCGGGTGCGAGCGCTGCGAGTCCGCCACCGGCCCGGAGGCGGCGACCAACGTGTGCCCGCATTGCGGCACGGTGGTGGCCTGCACCGACGTGAGCTTCAAGCTCATGCGCGGCGAGGTGCTGGGCGTGATGGGCGAGTCGGGCAGCGGCAAGTCGTCGCTGGTGCGGCTGCTGTACGGCGACGACGCGCCGACGCGCGGCAGCGTGCAGTTCCGCGATCCTGACGATCCTGGTCAGGCGGTCGACCTGCTGGCGCTCAATGCCCAGCAGGCACGCAGGCTGCGCAACCGGCGCTTTGGCATCGTCTACCAGAACCCCCACCTGGGTCTGAACTTCAAGGTCAGTGCAGGCGGCAACATCGCCGAGCGCCTGCTGATGAGCGGCGAGATGCGCTACGCGCACATCCGCGAGCGCGCCCGCCAGCTGCTGTCGCGCTGCGAGGTGCCGGCCTCCCGCATGGACGAGCTGCCCGGCCGCTTCTCGGGCGGCATGCAGCAACGCGTGCAGATCGCGCGCGCGCTGGCCACCGACCCGCCGCTGCTCTTCCTCGACGAGGTGACCACCGGTCTGGACGTGTCGGTGCAGGCGCGCATCCTGGACCTGATCCTGGAGCTGCAGCACCAGCTGGGCGTGTCGATGATCGTCGTCACGCACGACCTGGGCGTCATCCGCATGCTGGCCTCGCGCACGCTCGTCATGAAGATGGGCCGCGTGGTCGAGTCCGGCCTCACCGATCAGATCCTCGAGGACCCTCAGCACGCGTACACGCAGCAGCTGGTGGCCTCGGCCCTGTGAGCGCGCATGGCCGCTCCAAAGCGCTCACACCGAAGCCCTTCAAGGGCAGAGGTCTCCTGATGGAAATGAAGAACATGACCTCCTGGATCCTCAAGGCCGACAAGCTGGACAAGCACTTTGTGCTGCACGAGCAGGGGCGCCGGATTCCATCGACCTTCCAGGTCGACCTGGAACTGCACCCCGGGCAGTTGCTGGCCATCACGGGGCCATCCGGCGCCGGCAAGTCGTCGCTGCTGAAATGCATCTGGCGCACCTACCTGCCCACGGGCGGCCACCTGTGGCTGCGCGAGGCCGATGGCACCGTCACGGACCTGGCCACGGCCAGCGAGCAGCACATGCTGGCGCTGCGCCGCACCGAGCTGGGCAGCGTGACCCAGTTCCTGCACTGCCTGCCGCGCAAGTGCGCGCTCGACGTGGTGGCGCAGCCGCTGGTCGAAGGCGGCATGCCCGTGGCGGACGCACGCGAGCGCGCCGCCGAGCTGCTGCGGCGCTTGAACGTCCCGGGCCACCTGTGGGCCGTCGCGCCGGCGACGTTCTCGGGCGGGGAGCAGCAGCGCATCAACCTCGCGCGCGGCCTGATCCGGCCGGTGCGTCTGCTGCTGCTGGACGAACCCACGGCCAGCCTGGACCCGGTCTCGCGCGACTGCGCGATCGCGCTGCTGCGCGAGATCAAGGCCGCCGGTACCGCAATGCTGGCGATCTTCCATGACCCGGCCCTCGTCGCCGCGCTGGCCGACGGCGAAGTGCGGGTGCGGCCCCATCCAGCCGAGCCCGGGGACGGGGCAGCGATGGTCCCCGTTGATCAAGACATGAGGCACGCCGCATGAACGCTTCCACTTCCGCCCCGACGATGCTGTACCTCACCCATGCCCGCGTGGTGCTGGCCGACGCCACGCTCGACGATGCCGCCGTGCTGGTGGCCGACGGGCGCATCGAGGCGGTCTGCCCGAACGGCGCGCCGGCCGGTGCGCACGAGATCGACCTCACGGGCCGCATCCTGATGCCCGGCATGATCGACCTGCACTGCGATGCGCTGGAGAAGGAGGTCGAGCCGCGTCCGGGCGTGCACTTTCCGCTGGACTTCGCGTGCGCGCAGGCCGACAAGCGCAACGCCGCTGCCGGCATCACCACGGTCTTCCACGCGCTGTCGTTCGCGAACCACGAACTCGGTGTGCGCAACAACGCCTTCGCGGCCGAGATCGCACGCGCGGTGGGCGCATGGCAGCCGCATGCGCTGGTGGACAACCGCGTGCACGCGCGCTACGAAGTCACCGACGAGACGGCGCCGCCGTTCCTGATCGAGTTGCTGCGTCACGGCCACGCCCACCTGGTCAGCTTCATGGACCACACGCCGGGCCAGGGCCAGTTCAAGGACGTGACGGCGTTCCGCAGCTACCTGGCCAAGAGCTACAAGACCAGCGAGGCCGAGCTCGACGCCATCGTGGCGCGCAAGCAGGCCGCGGCGCTGGGGGCGGCCGAGCGCATCGCCCAGGTCGCGGCCGTCGCACGCGAGCGCGGCGTGGCCGTGGCCAGTCATGACGACGACACGCCGGAGAAGGTCGAAGCGGTCGCCGCCTTCGGGGCAGCGGTCTCGGAGTTCCCCGTCAACCTGGCCACGGCCCGGGCTGCACGGGCGCGCGGGCTGGCCACGCTGTTCGGCGCCCCCAACGTGCTGCGCGGCAAGTCGCAGTCGGGATCGATGCGTGCGCTCGACGCGGTGCTGGAGGGCGTGGCCGACTGCCTGTGCGGCGACTACTCGCCGGCCGCGCTGCTGCCCTCGGTGATGCGCCTGCCGGAACTGGCCGGCATCGGCCTGCACGAGGCCGTGGCCCTCGTGAGCGCCAACCCGGCGCGCGCGGCCGGTCTGCACGATCGCGGGCGCATCGTGGCCGGTCTGCGCGCCGACCTGGTCGCGGTCAAGCTGCTGGGCGGCCTGCCGCAGGCCGAGTTCGTCTGGGTGCACGGAGCGCCGGCGCTGCAAGCGCACTTCGACCACGTCTGAACCGAGAAAGAGGATCGCCCAATGCGAGCACGCCTGATCTACGTCGTCGGCCCTTCGGGCAGTGGCAAGGACAGTCTGCTGCGGTACGCCCGCGAGCGGCTGGCCGATGACCCCGGCGTGGTGTTCGCGCACCGATACATCACGCGGGCGGCCGACGCCGGTGGCGAGAACCATGTGGCGCTGACGCCGGCCGAGTTCGCCAGCCGCCTGCGCAATCGGCTGTTCGCGCTGTCCTGGGAGAGCCACGGCCATTCGTACGGTGTCGGCATCGAGATCAACCAATGGCTGGCCAAGGGCACGACGGTGGTCGTCAACGGCTCGCGCGAGTATCTGGCCGAAGCGAGCCGGCGCTTCCCGGAGTTGCTGCCCGTCAGCATCGACGTGCCGACCGAGGTGCTGCGCGAGCGGCTGACGGCACGGGGGCGGGAGGATGCGTCGTCGATCGAACAGCGGCTGGCGCGGCACCGGGCGATGCAGGGCACTTCGCCGACGGGTCACGTGATCACCAACGACGGCCCGCTGGAGCGCGCCGGGGACGCCCTGGTCGCGCTGTTGCGCACACACGCCGGGCATCCGCTGTGCGCGTGACCTTCCTGGGGACCGGCGCGGCCGGCGGCGTGCCGATCTATGGCTGCGCCTGTCTCGCCTGCGAGCGTGCAGCGGTCGACCCCAGCCGGGTTCGCCGGCCCTGCAGCGCCCTGATCGAGCACGGTGGCACCCGAGTGCTCATCGACGCCGGGCTCATGGACCTGCACGAGCGCTTCGCGCCCGGCGCGCTGGACGCCATTGTCCTGACGCACTTTCATCCGGACCATGTGCAGGGCCTGTTCCACCTGCGCTGGGGGCGCGGGAGCCCGATCGCCGTGCACGCCCCGCCCGACGCCGAGGGTTGCGCCGATCTCTACAAACATCCCGGCCTCCTGGACTTCCGCCGCCTGGCCAAGTTCGAGCCGGTTCGCATCGGCAGCCTTGGCTTCACGCCGGTGCCGCTGGTGCACTCGAAACCGACCTTCGGCTACGCGGTGGAGGCCGGCGACGGCACGCGGTTCGCGTACCTCACCGACACCGTGGGCCTGCCTCCGCAGACCGAAGAATTCCTGCGGGCCTGGCAGGCGGACGGGCTGGCGATCGACTGTAGTTTTCCGCCACAGGAGAGCCCCCCGCGAGGCCACAACGACTGGTCGATGGCACTGGCGACGATCGAATGTGTGGCCCCGCGCAAGGCGTGGCTGACCCACATCGGCCACGACCTTGACGCCTGGATGCTGCGCAACGCCCCGCAGCTGCCCGAGGGCGTGCGCGTCGCGGTCGACGGCGAAGTGGCCGCACTGGCGTGCGGGCGCGCAGCCGTTGCCGCATGACCGGCGGCTTCGAGACCGTCGCCATCGGCTTGTCCGTGCTGATGCACGTGACGTGGAACCTGATTGCCCGCCACCAGCCCCGCGACAGCGAGCCGCTGTGGTGGGTGCTGCTGGGTCACCTGATCCTCGTCGCCCCATGGGGCCTGTACCGGCTCGCCGTCGAAGCGCAATGGAGCCTGGGTCTGCTGGGCCTGCTGCTTCTCTCCGCGGCAGCCAACGTGCTGTATTTCCACGGCTTGCAGCGGGCCTACCAGCACGCGCCGGTGGCGTTCGTCTATCCACTCGTGCGCAGTTCGCCGTTGCTGATCGCCGCCTGGAGCCTGCTGTTCTTCGGCGAGTCGCTCAGCGCGCTGGCCTGGGTGGGCATTTCCGTCAGCGTGCTTGGGTTGGTCGCGATGGCTCGCACGGCGCGCGGGCAGGATGAGGCGAAGGCGCTGCCCTGGACCCTCCTGGCCATGCTGGCCACCAGCGTCTACTCGCTGTCGGACAAGGCGGCCACCTCGCAAATTGCCGGGTTCGGTGGCATCGTTGGTTACCTGAGCATCGGCTACCTGGCCGCTTGGTCGTCCATGACGTGGCGACGTCGCCGCCGTACCGGACGGTGGGTGCCCAGCGCGAGACCAACGCCTGGCGTGCTGCTGGTGGGCAGCCTCTGCGTGGGCCTGGCGTATGCCCTGGTCATTCACGCCATGCGAACCTTGCCGGCGGCAGAGGTCGTGGCTTACACCAACGCCGGCATCGTGCTGGCGACGGTGTTGTCGATCGCGGTGTTTGGCGAACGAACTCGATGGAGCCAACGCGTCGCAGCGGCGAGCGTGGTCTGCGTTGGACTGGCCTGCATTGGCGTCGGGCGCGTGGTCTGACTTGAGCAACAGAGCCATCAGCGAGGGAGTGTCCGCTGCCTCCGGACTCGTGCGGCCGCTACGGGTCGATCTCAGGTGTTCTCTCAGGTCTTGAGTTGCGTCGGGGTCTCGGAGGATGGCCGTCCCGCGTACCGTCAAACGGCCGGCTAATACCGACGGGATCGGCCAAGGGCGGCTGTCGGTACCGTCAACGGTCTGCCTCATTTCAGAGCTGAGTCATACTCCCAGCGCCCGAGGCCGAAGGCGGGGCAGGGCGGGAAGAGGATGCGATACCGTCACCGACCCGAGGAATACCGTCATTGACTCGAGCGACTTGTCACCGGATACCGTCAAGAGTGCCTTCGCTCCGCAGCTTCTGCCTCGCTGAGGACAAAGTCACGAGCGTCATCGCTGAAGGTCATAAGAAGCGCTCACGTAATGCGCTGCGCAGCGACGGTAGAAATGTCGGTACGGGTCCGACTTGCGACCCACGGAGGCCGGCTTTTGCCTAAGAGCGGCCCCTGCCTGTTGACAATGGAGTGGGAGTGACGGGAGCCTGAAACTCGTTTTAAATCAATAGGTTGCGATCGCTCGTTGATAATGCAACCGCATTGTTGACATCTCGACGAGAGAAGCTGCGGGACCGTTTGGGACGCTCGCGAGGTCCGTCGAGAAGTCGATTTGACGGTACGAAGGCTGGAAGAGGACGAGAGTTGAACCCGGGGCGCGATGCCGGTCTGGGTGCAATGTCGATTGCCGAGCGCCCGCATCCGGCCAAGAGCTGCCGCTGGCGAGCAGCGCCTCATCGCGCGATCAGTGGGATACCTTGCACCGCCTGCACGAAAGTTGCCGCCACGACGCAGAGTGCGACACCGAGCGCTGACCAGACCCCCAGTGGGCGAGTTCGTAGCGGCAAGCATCGGTCGGCCACCCAGCCTGCCAGCGGCATGGCCTGGACCAGATGTACGGCGAAGAAGTGCGGGACCCGCAAATCACCCCCAGTGGTGGACCACCCGGTGAGCGGCAACCCAGCTGCATTGCTTCGCACGCCGCCAACCCAAGGACCCGGCCCGTCGATGGCGCCTGCGGCCAGCGGGGCCGTCACGATCAGCGTCGCGACGCTTCCTGCCCCCAGGCCCAGCACGGCCCCCAGACGCAGCCCGGGAGCGGTGCTGGCGTCCGAATGCCGCGACAGCCAAATCCCCACAGCCAATGTCGCGGCCATCATCACGATTGCCGCACCACCCATCAGTCCGTAGTACAGAACGGTTTCCACGGTCGTCTCGAAGTTGAAGTGCGAAGGTCGCCCGCGGGCGGCCTGCAGCGTGATGTAGGCCACCTCCACCACCGCCGCAATCGCTCCGGCCGACACCCACCGGCGCAAGCCGATTGAGGCGCGCGCCGACGCCTCCTGGCCCGACAGCAACCAGGCGATCGTCAGCCAATGCAGCGCGAACGACAGCTGGAACTTCAACGGCTTGGACCATACGCTGGTGCCCTGGATGAGACGGGCATCGAGAAGCCACCCGACCGCACTCGGGACCGTCTGTGCGGCCAGCAGCACCGCGGCGATCAGTGCCGTGCGGCGAGGATCGCCCGACACCATCGCGCCGGCGGCGGAAGCTGGTAGGACCCGCCATGCCCGCAGACTGCGCTGCCCCGCGCCCATCATGCTTCTCTCTCGGGCGCCCGCGGCGTCGCGGCGAGCCGGGCGGCCAGCGCCTCCTGCAGCGCGGGCAACCGCTCGCGAGCATAGGTTTCGCCACGCTGGCGGGAGCTGACGAAGTAGCTTCTGAAGGGTCCGGCGCGGTAATCGAGGTCAGGATGGAACGCGAAGTCGGCTTGTGCGACCTCTGGCTCGATGCGTGCGCGTCGCCGCATGTCGCGCTCCTTCATCGCGGCCGATGCGTCGCGCGGGGCCGCACCCGGTCGGGCCGAGACATCCACCGCGATCACGAACCGGGCCCCCGACTGGCGCGCCGGCGTCACTGGCACGGGGAGCGACTCGTCTCCATCCTCGTACTCGACGCCGCCGATGCCGACCGGGGAGACGATCCCTGGCATCGCGGCCGACGCACGAACCGCCACCCCCGCATTGCCTCTGGCGAAGTAGCCCGGCTGCTTGTCGCTGCGCCGCGTGGCGACCACGATCACGCGCCGGGGCAGGGCTTCCAGCCTGGGTGAGACGAGGCCGCTGTTGACGTAGTTCTGCAGACGCTGGCCCCGGATCCAGCCGCGGTCGGCAAACAGAGACGGGTCGAACACGGTGAGCGGCCCGCCCTCGAGGGACCGGCGGTCGATCTCGGCGGCACTTAGTCCGCTCGCCCAGAACACGCCGATCAGCGCACCCACGCTGCTGCCGACGACCAGGTCGGGGGTGATGCCAGCTTCCTCCAGCACACGCAGCACCCCGATGTGCGCGTAACCGCGCGGCCCGCCGCTTCCCAGCACCAGTGCGACGCGAGGTGGAGGTTCGAGCACCGGCGATCGGCTCATCGCTTCCGGCATGTCTTCATCGTGATAGTCGAACGCGGCGCAGCCAGCGACCGCCGGAAAAGCCAGACCAAGCGCAAGGAATCGTCGGCGTGTGGGCGCACGACGCTCGATGACTTCGTCGGATGAAGAGTCCACAGATGTGCTCGCTGAATCTCGTGTCCTGCTCATGGTCCGTTCGCTACGAGGTTGACAGTGTCTACATTGTCCGGCGATTATGTTGACGCCGTCAACTACGGCTGTGCCATCCGGGCTTCCGGGCGGGCGCACCCGGCTGTTCTTCCCCACGACAGGAGATTCACATGCTTCCTCTTCGATCGAGCCGCATGGCGGCAATTCGCTGCTCCGCGGCCGCGCTGATGCTCTGCTCTGCGTGGCCGGCGGCATGGGCGTTCACGGATGTGGTGGTCCGCGTCGGCGGCATCCAGCCACCGCTGGGCCAGGTCGGCTGCTCGCTCTTCGCCGAAGCCAGCGGCTTTCCGATGGACAACGCCCGCGCGCAGCAGCAGTGGCTGCCGGCGCCGGGCGACGGGGTGACGTGTCAGTTCCGCGGCCTCGCGCCGGGGCGCTATGCCGTGTCGGTCGGCCACGACCTCAACGGCAACCGCCGAGTCGACACCAACCTCTTCGGCATGCCGACCGAGCAATGGGGCGTCTCGAACAACGCTCGCCCGGCGCTGCGGGCACCTCGCTTCGAGGAGGCGGTCTTCACCGTTCCAGACAATGGTGGTGAACTGATCCTGCGCATCGAGGTCGCCAAATGATCCGGCATGAGAGTGAGGGTGGTCGGGGGGGGGCGACTTCGCCAGTACGGTTCATGGGCCGTCGTCACGGGCGCATCGGACGGCATCGGCCGTGCGATGGCCGAGGAACTGGCGTCACAAGGGCTGAATCTGGTCCTCGTCGCCCGGCGCGTGGAGCGACTGCAATCGGTTGCCGACGTTGTGTCACAGCGCCATGGGATCCAGACGCGCGTGCTGGCCCTGGATCTGGGCCAGCGCGGCACGCTGGACGCGCTGGCGGCGGCGACCGCCGATCTCGACGTCGGCCTGCTGGCCGCCGCGGCGGGCTATGGCAGCACGGGGCCGCTGGTCGAAAGCGATCTCGCGCAGGAGCTCGATCAGCTTCAGGTGAATGCAGGTGCGGTGCTCGCCCAGTGCTGGCATTTCGGCCGACTGTTCGCGTCACGCGGTCGTGGCGGGATCGTGCTGCTGAGTTCGGTCGTCGCCTTCCAGGGCACCCCGTCGTCGGCAAACTACGCTGCAACCAAGGCCTACGTGCAGTCGCTTGCCGAAGCTCTGCAGCACGAGTTGAAGGCCTGCGGGGTCGATGTGCTCGCCAGCGCGCCGGGCCCTGTCGCCACAGGTTTCGCGAGCCGTGCCGGGATGCAGATGGCCCGAGCTGCAGCGCCCGACGTTGTGGCGCGGGCGACACTTGCGGCGCTGGGGCGGCGTGGCACGGTTCGTCCGGGCTGGTTGGCGAAAGTGCTCGGCTGGTCGCTGGCGACCGCTCCGCGCTCATTCCGGGTCGTGATCATGGGCCGCATCGTGGGAGGCATGAGAAAGGCTGCTCGAGTCATCGGCTAGGATGGAGCGCCAATTGGAGGAGATTCGCGCACCGCATGTCGGACCACCTTGACCATGAGGCCGTGCCGCTCAAGGAGGCCTGCCTGCGCGCAGCACGCGAAGCGATCGCCGAGCAAGGCGTCGAGCAACTGAGCTTGCGCGAGGTCGCGCGCCGACTGGGGGTGTCGCATCAGGCGCCGTACCGGCACTACCCGAGTCGCGATCACCTGCTGGTCGAGGTGATGCGGCGGTGTTTCAGAGACTTCGCGGCCTACCTCGACAACCGTGGAGCGCACCCGGACCCGCGCGATGATCTCGGTGCGCTGGGTGCGCGGTATCTGCAGTACGCAGCAGCGCATGCGGTGGAGTACCGTTTGATGTTCGGGACGCCGTGGCCGGCGGTCGGCGAGGAACTGGGACTGGCAACCGATGCGGTCCACGCCTTTGACGTACTGCGCCGCGTGCTGCGGCGCATCCACGGCGAAAAGGCATCGGCTCGCCGGCGGGTGGACCTGGACGCCATGTTCATCTGGGCCAACATGCATGGCATGGCGACCATCACGCAGTCCAACGTCATGGCCCATCTTGACCTGGCATCCAAGGTCGAGACGGGGGCTGCGAGTCACATGTTCCAGATGATCGCCGCTGCGATGGAAGCGAGTGCCGGGCGGTCGTCCTAGGTCGAGCTGCGATCTTGACTGCAGTGTGGGCGCTCCAACCTACGGGAGGCGGCTTTGGACTGCTGTGGCCTGTGCGTCTCGAAGTCGTCTTTGGGTCGACAGCGCCTGCAGATCTTCGCTGCTTAACTCGAAGATGAGCTTCACCACTTCGCCCTCGCGCACCTTCGCAATCACGAACCGCGAGGGCTTGTAGAAGGTGTACGGATTGTCTTTCGCAATTGGATCCGCATCGACCAGCGCCCGGCTCGGCGTTCGAACTCCTCCGCTCTAGCGCGCCTGCGTCAGCGCAATCGTCAACGACAGCAGGTTGCGACCGTCCTGCCGCTCGTACTGCATGGACTGGGTGCGCCGCCGAAGAAGCGGCAGCCCCAGCCCGCCCGGCACCGCCGTTTCAAGCTCCACAGAGGCGGGTCGCACGGCTGCGGTGGTCGGGTCGAAGGCGCGCCCCGTGTCCTTGAACTGCAGACAGAGCAGAGGGCCGCTGAGCGAGGCCCGCATCGTGAAGTGGTGGCCGCTCGGATCGTCGAAGGCATGCCGGAAGATGTTCATCACCACCTCTTCGATCACCAGCTCGATGGTGGTGCGGATCCGCGGCGCCAGCGCTGCTTCCCCGATCCAATCGAGAACCGAGCTGCAGGCGCGGTGAACCGAGGTCACTTCAAGCGGCAGCGTGAGTTCGATGCTGGCCGGATGGCGCTCGTCAGTCATGCCGCCGGTGCTCTCACCCCTGCAGGCGCCGCTGCGCTTCGGCGAGCGAGGGCTCGATGGCGAACAACTGTGTCATTCCCGCATCTTCCATGAGTTCGAGCACCTGCGGCTGAAGGCCGTACATGACCATGGGCAAGCCCTTGAGCTTGAGCGCGCGCGCTGCCGAGACGAGCAGACGCAGGCCCATCGAAGCGACGAACGAGACACCCCCGAGGTCGATCAAGGCCGGCCGCTCCGGCGCGGCAACGGCGGCGGTGAAGCGCAGGCCGATGGCGTCTGCACCGGCCGCGTCGAGGCGGCCTTCCAGCCGGACGTGGGTCAGGGATGCGTCGCTGTCGATCAGGGTCAGTTCCATGGTGGCGTTCCAGACGTGCAAACCGCACATCCTGTACCGGTCATGATGACGGTTTGATGACGACCTCTCAACTGTCCCGCTTCAGCACCACCGCGGTGACATCGTCGTCCTGCCGTCCCGGGGCGAAGGCCTTCAGCTCGGCAAGCAGCCGCTCGACCAGCCCCGACGCCGTGCCGCCTGCAGCCTGCAGCAGCAGCGTCTCCACACGAGCACGGCCGAAAGGCTCACCCTCGTCGGACTCCTGCTCGTACATGCCGTCCGAGAGCAGCACCAGCCAGTCTCCAGGTGCCATGTCGATCGTCACCGGCTGAGGATCGGCGTCGAGCGGCATGGCGCCCATCGGAAAGCTGGTGGCGCGGTGGCGGGACACGTCGGCCGAGGCCGCCCGGTAGTGCAGGATCGGCGCCTGGCCACCGCTGATGAAGCTCAAGCGATGAGCCTGCGGATCGAGCAGGCCGACGAACGCGGTCACGAAGTGTCCGTCCGGCAGGCGATCGCAGAGTTCGTCGTTCACGTGCCGGAACACGCTGGCCAACGAACCACCGCTGCGCAGGCCCAGTCGCAGCATGGCCTGCAATTGCGTGACGGACAGGGCCGGGCCGATACCGTGGCCGGTGGCATCGGCGATGACCATGAGCAGGCGGGCATCGTGGAGCAGCAGATCGTAGATGTCTCCGCCTGTCTGCTCGGCCGGCTGGAAAGCAGCATGGACGGAATAGCCCGCAACCGACGGCATCGATGCGGGCATCGCGCTGTGCTGCATCAGTCGCGCCACTTCGAGGTCGCGGTGCATGCGTTGGGCCTCCCGCATCTTCTCGATGCCTAGGGCGCGGGCCAGCGCCACGGCGCATTGCGCGGCCAGCGCCTCGGCCAGTTCCCGCTGCAGCGAAAGCTGGTCAGGCACATGGCGGCGCCAGTTCAGCACCTGCAGCACGCCGACCAGCCGGCCGTCGAGTGCATCGAGCGGCAGGGACAGGCTGTTGCGGGTGCGAAAGCCGCTGCGCCGATCGATGCTGGGGTCGAAGCGCGGATCCGCATAGCAGTCCGGCACATCGATGACACGGCGCTCGCGGGCGCAGGCCCCGGACAGCCCGGTGCCCAGTGGCAGACGCACCGGGGGCAGGTCTTCGGCAATCTCCAGCACCAGTTCGCCGCGTGCCTCGTCGAGCAGCCAGACCGACGCACGTTCGGCCTTGAGCAGCTCGCACGCGGCTTGCGTCACCTCGCGCAGGATCGTCCGCAGCTCCACCGGGGCCGCGAGGCGACGCGTCACTTCGAGAAGCGTTCGCAAGGACGGCGAGGCCAGCGCCAGGCCGGCTGCCTCCGGGGCGGGTTGAATCATGGCGCCGAAATCTAGCACCGCCCGGCGTGACCGATGTCACCCGGGCGGTGCCGGCCACGCGGCGTCAGACCTCGGCGATGCGACGCTGTCCGGCGCCGGGCAGGGTGCGCAGCGTGCGTCCCACACTCGCCGTGCCGCCGCGCGACAGGACCGTATCGACGTAGACCCAGCGGGCCTGCACCTGCTCGCGCGTCGCCTCGACGTCGAGGTAGCCGCGCCGGCTGGTGTCGGCATAGACCAGCGGGCCAATCAGTTGCTGGAGCGCCGCCGCGAAAGCGGCTGGATCCTCGTTCGGGAAGACCGCCTCGAAGCCCGGCGAGGTGACGGACGGCGTCGCGAACTCGACACCCACCGCCACGCCGGAGGCATCGACGAGGTCGCTGGCCCAGGCGTTGTGCGTGTCGCCGGCCAGCACCACGAGATTGCGGTCGAGAGAGCGGGCGAAGCCGAGCACGGTTTCGCGTGCCACGGCATAGCCGTCCCAGGCGTCGAGGTTGTACGGCAGCGACGGCTGGGCGAGCAGCGCCTGCTCCTGCGGCGACAGCGGCAGACCCGCCTGTGCCTTGGCCGCCGCGGCTGCATAGACGGACACTGGAGTGCCCAGCAGCAGCGGGAGAGGCACGTTCATGCGGCCCATCAGCACCTGCTGACCGAGAAACTGCCAGCGGGCCTGCGAGCGCGCCATCTGGGTCTGCAGCCAGGCCGTCTGCTCCGCGCCGAGCAGCTGGCGGGCCGGGTTGCCCAGCGCCGCGGTGAAACCGGCCGCATCGAAGCCAGCGGGACCCACGAAGTCGTTCAGCGACAGCTGCCGATCGCGGCCGATCAGGCGCGTGTCGAGCATGTGCAGCGACACAAGGTCGCCGAAATCGAAGCTGCGGAAGATCAGCTCGGGGCGCGCCGGGTCCGGAGCGCGAATCGGCATCCACTCGTGGTAGGCCTGAATCGCCGCGGCACGGCGTGCCGACCAGCTGCCCTCGGCCCCTTCGGTGTGGTTCTGCGCGCCGTCCTTCCAGGCATCGTTGGCGGTTTCGTGATCGTCCCACACTGCGATCATCGGCAGCGCGGCGTGCATCGCCTGGGCATCCGGATCGCTCCGGTACTGCGCATGCCGGGTGCGGTAGTCGGCCAGCGTGAGCGTCTCGCTGGCCGGTTCCACCACCCGGCCGAGCGCCGCTGCGTTCTCGGACGCATAGCCGGCGGCATCGTATTCGTAGAGGTAGTCGCCCAGGTGCACGACCGCGTCGAGGTCGTCGCGCTCGGCGATACGGGCATAGACATTGAAATAACCGGCCGGATAGTTGGAGCACGAGACGACGGCGAGCCGGACCCGCTCCACCGAACCCCGCGGAAGCGTGCGGGTACGACCCACCGGCGAGAGTGCCCCCAGGCAACTGAAGCGGTAGTAGTAGGGCGTCGCGGGCCGCAGCCCGGAGACATCGACCTTGACCGTGAAGTCGCTATCGGCGCGGGCGCGCAGCGCGCCGCGGGCCACCAGTTCACGGAAGCCGGCGTCTCGCGCCACCTCCCATGCCACCGGTATGCTGCGCGATTCCATCCAGCGCTGGCGTGCCTGCAGGCTGCCCGCTGCTTCGGATTCCAGCTTCGCCCAGATTTCCTCCATCGCGGCATCGGCGGTGATGCGGGTCCAGATCACCACGCGGTGCGCGAGCGGATCGCCGCTGGCCACGCCGTGCTCGAACCCGAAGCCGCCCAGTTCGCAGCCGGCCAGCGACACCGCACCGCCGACGGCCATCGATCCGACGGCGACCGTGCGCAGGAACTCACGACGGTTCTGCGAGCCCATGGTGCTCACTCCGGGATGGCGACGGCCGTGCGGTTGCCCGGCACGATCATCGGCTCGAAGGCGAACACCTCGCGGCTGCGCGGCGCGACGTGCACGCGGAGCCACTGCACGTCGTTGTTGCCGTTGCCGGCACTGTTGCCGAAGGTCTCCACGCGCGTGAAGTTCTCCAGGCGACGGCCCTGCGCATCGAGGAAGGGCTTGTCGACGCGGAAGTAGTGCGAGTCGCCATGCACGTAAGCCACCGGCCGACGGAAGGCGATCACCTCCTCGCGCAGCACGCCGAGGTACTCGCGGAAGCCGTCGGGCGCGCCATCGGTCTGCACCAGGCTCTTCGGATCGCGCAGCGGCGCGCGAGTCGGGTCGCTCTGGTCCCAGCCCGGATTGCCTTGCGAGATCAGCATGACCGCCATCGAGCCGCGCAGCCTGGCCTGCGCGAAGGTCTGCCGCAGCCACTGGATGTTGGCAGCGTTGCGGGCGGCCCATTCGGCGGCATCAGGGGCGGTGTCGCACAGGTTGTTGCAGGAGCCCTGGACATTGAGCGTGGCGTAGGTGACGCGGCCCACCGTCCAGCGGCGGTTCTCCACGCACGGCACGGCGCCGTTCAGGCCCAGGCACAGCGGCTCACTCTGCACCTCCTGCGGCAGCGGGCGCTGGCCCATGGAGTGGGGCGTGGAGAAGAAGATGGCGCGTTCGCGGTCCAGCCGCTCGCGGGAGTTGTAGCCGCCGTTCGAGGGCCGGTCACAGTCGGCCCAGTCGTTGTCGCCGGGGGTGAACATCGCCGGCGCGCGCAGGGCGTTGAAGAAGGCGAGGGCCTGGAAATACAGGTCGTCGTCGCACAGGCTACCGGAGCCCTGCTTCAGGTCGCCGTCGTGGACGGTGAACGCCAGCCGGTGGGCGTTCATGTCGGCGATCAGGTTGGGCACGCCGGTGGTGGCCTGCACCGCGGAGTACGGCAGATCGCCCCACAGACCGATGGCGTAGGCATCACTGCCTCGAACCTCATCGGCCAGGGCAGGGGTCGATGCGGCGCCCAGCAGGGCGAGGGCGGTCAGGAGTCGGGCAGCGAGCGAAGCGGATGGGGTCAAGTCAGGCTCCTCAGGGTTGTCGTGGGGCGCGGCTGAGCAGCACCCGTCCGCAGTGATACGGGGCGACCGTGAATCGCTGGTGACAATCCGGGAGCCGGAAGACGATCAGACGAAGGCGTTCCGGTTCAGGCTGATCGTCCTGACGGCTGAGCCGGCGCGCCCGCGAGCGTCTCAGGGACGACGCCGGAACGCCAGCCAGCCGGCCAGACCCGTGAACAGGGCCACCAGGAACATCAGGACGGTGAAGCCGTGCGGATGATCGGCCAGCGGGATGCCGCCGACGTTCATACCGAAGAAGCCGGTGGTGATGTTGATCGGTAGCGCCAGTACCGTCACCATGGTCAGTGTGAACAGACTGCGATTGGTCTGCTCGCTGACCTGCGCGGCCATCTCTTCCTGCAGCAGCTTGATGCGCTCCTGCAGAGAGGCCAGATCCCGAATCACGATCGAGAACTCCTCTGTCGACTGGCGCAACTCCTCGAGGTCGGCTGCCTCGATCCATGGCGGCGGCTGACGCAGCAGGCGGAAGAGTGCGCCGGGTTCCGGGGCCAGCAGGCGCTGCAGCCGCACGAGGACACGGCGCTGCTTGCCGAGTTGGCGGCGGTGCTGCTCAAGACGGCCGTGAAGCAGGTCGTCCTCGATTCCGTCGACTTGCACTGTCGCCTCGCGCACGATGTGAATCAGTACGTCGCCCTGATCGCGCATCAGCTGGTTCAGCAGGTCCATCGACGAACTGAACTTCGTGCCTGCCTTGACCGACTCGCGCAGTCGATCGATCGAGCGAAGAGGGTGCAGGCGGGCACTGACGGCGAACCGTCGGGTCACGCTCATCCAGAGGCTCGCGATCTCCGACGGATCGAATGCGAAGTCGTAGGCGACGTCGTTGACCACGGCGATCAGATTGTCCTGCGCATCTTCGATCCGCGTCGAGCGCGAGCCCTGTCGCAGCGATTCGAAGAACTCCGGTGCGAGCGACAGGTGGGTCTGCATCCAGCGCTGCGCGGAGGCGTCGGCCAGGTCAAAGTGCAACCAGATGAACGCCTTGTCGCCCGCGGCCGGTGTCGTGGCGAGCCAGGCCACAGCTTCGTCGAGGTCGATTGGTCGGCCACCTTCGCTGTGCGAAAACAGGTAGCCGCACAGCAGCCCATGTTGACGGGCTCCGTGGGAAAGCAGCATCGAGGTCTCCAGATGAGTCGCGGACTCGAGTGTATGGATGGTCCGTTGAAGCGATCACGTCGGGTCGGATCGGCGCACGCACCTTCGCGCTCGTCGGTATCGAGCGCGTGGGCGGCGTCATGGTCTATGACGTCACCGAACCTTCGTGGGCACGCTTCGAGGCGTACGTCAACACCCCTGCGGATTTGGCCAGCGATCTGGGCCATGAAACGCATACGGCCGGCCGCTTCTTCTGTAAGGACACCCCTCCTCTGACCTGAGTAGCTCTGGCGTGTGGCCTGCGGTTCAGCAGCCACTTGGCCATCGCGAGCCTGGGCGACATCCTCGAACGGCCAGTCTGAGCCTCGGCCCGATCGGTCCGAGCATGAACAGACCGACGCTTGGATGACCGGAGTACGCTGATTACTGGTCGTACGAGGCGCACCGCCGACCGACCGAGATCGCAGCGAAACCTTCTATCGCGGCCGATCTCGACCTACCGCTTTGGGCAGAAGCGACAGTCGATGACGAAAGCGCCAACGGCTCCTTTGGGTCGACTCAGGCCGACCAGGCGCTGAAAGAGCCGTCGTTCATAGTCGCGAACAGGCCAAGGTCAGCTGCCCGAACACGGCGCGTACTGACGACCTCGGCCACGAACTGCCTTTCGCGACAGGCGGCTCTCGGGCTTTCCTGTGAGGGGACCGCAGTGGCGCTCAGGTCAGTTAGCGAGGCGGAGTAATCCTTCGACGCGAGCCCGTTCCAGCACCTGTCTAACGCTTCCGAGCTGAGCCCCGGCAATGCCAGCCGCACCTATCTGGGAGTCGAGTGCGAACGAACGGCGGAGGTCAGGCGCCCAAGGCCTAGATTCGAATTGACCAGGATCACGGCCGATCGTGCACAAGCCGTTAGCGTCGAAGGACACCTCCCTTCGGGAGCCTGAACATGCTCCCCTTCACGCGCGAACAGTTCCTGGGCGTCTTCGCCGGCTACAACACCGCCGTCTGGCCGGCTCAGGTCGTGGCCTATCTGCTGGGTCTGGCCGTGGTGGCTGCACTGCTGAGACCATCGCCGTCGAGGCAGAGGGTCGTAGCCGGCGTGCTGGCGGTGATGTGGGTATGGACCGGCGTGGCCTATCACGGCGTCTTCTTCGCCCGCATCAACCCGGTCGCGCTGGGCTTCGGCGCGCTGTTCGTCGTGCAGGGTGTCCTGTTCCTCTTTAGCGGCGTGTTCCAGCGACGATTGGCGTTCGGGACCTCGCCGGGGTTCGCCTCGATCCTGGGGTGGATGCTGGTGGCCTACTCGATGCTGCTCTACCCGCTGCTGGGTCAATGGTCAGGCCATGGTTACCCAGCGCTGCCGATGTTCGGCGTGACGCCGTGCCCGGTGACGCTGTTCACCTTCGGCGTGCTCCTACTCACGTTGGCACGCGTGCCACGCTGGTTGCTGTTCATTCCCCTGGCGTGGTCACTGGTGGGTGGCAGCGCCGCCTTCACGCTCGGGGTGCCGCAGGACTGGCCGCTGTTCTTCATCGGCCTGACGATCGTGCTGCTGGTGCTTCGCGATCGTCGTCGCGCTTCAGCGCTGACCACCGCGTAGGCCCTGCGCGTCAGTGCCGGTGGACGTGGTGCGCATCCGGAACGTGGGCGTGCTCATGCCGCATCGGCTCGTGCCGATGGGGGTGGCTGTGCTCGCCGGGCGGCATCGGCACGTGCACATGGTCGTGGTGCCCGTCGTCGTGGCGGTGGGCATGTTCGTGCTCCAGCGCCTCGTGCTCGTGCTCGTGACCGTGTGACTCCGCCAGGTGCAGCACCACGCCGGCCAGCATCAGCCCGCTGCCCAGGGCCATCAGGCCGCTGGCCGAGCGATCACCCAGCGCCACCGCCAGCACGGCCCCGATGAAGGGCGCGAAAGCGAAAACCGATCCCGTGCGCGCCGCCCCGAAGGCCCGCTGCGCCAACAGGTAGAAGCGCAGGCTCAGCCCGTAGCCGGTGGCGCCGACGGCGAACAGTGCGAGGGCCGCACCGGCAGAAGGCCGGGGCTCGCCGACGGCGACCGCCAGTGCCGAGGTGGCCGTGGCGCCCAGCAGCGCCTTGGCCATCACCACTTGGCCGGGATCGCGCTCCGCCAGTGCACGAGACAGCGTGTTGTCCACACCCCATGCCGCGGTGGCCAGCAGCACGGCCAGCAGGCCCCACAGTTGCGCGCCGCCGGCGCGACCCTGGTCGAGGACCAGCACCATGCCACCCGCCAGCAGCAGCGCCATTGCCGTCCACACCCGGCCGTCCAGGGTCTCACGGTACAGGCGCCAGGCCAGCACGGCGGTGAACAAGGCTTCGAGCGTGAGCATCAGGGAGGCGCTGGTGCCACTGGTGTTCTGCAGTCCCCAGGCTAGCGCTACAGGTCCGATGACAGCACCAAACATGGCCATCGCCAGCAGGCGCGGCAGGTCGCCTCGCCGCACCCGCGCCTCGCGGTCCACGCGCTGACGCGACAGCAGACCAACCGCAGCAGCACCTGCATAGAGCAGGGCCGCGGTGCTGAGTGCCCCTAACCCGGTACCAAACCGCTGCACCAGTGGCGTGCTGACACCGAATAGCGCTGCAGCCAGCAGAGCAAACAGCCCTCCTTGCAGGGCAGGGAGGGCGGGCGGCGGAGATGCAGACAAGGCCATCTAAGGGCCGCTGAAGCAGACGATGGTCGCCATCATGCTTCCAAGGATCAACGGACCACGACGTCGGCGACCAGGCGAGTCTTGAGCGCGCGCTCGCGGATCGACGCCTCGGGTTCAGAAGCCCACGAGAACGAACTCTTCCATGACCAGACCACGCCATCAATCCTGACGAATCGTACGTCGCCTGCCTTGCCCTCTACGGTGCTGCTCTCGCCCTTGCCATCGAACTCGAAGGCGATCGTGTGCGTACCAGGCTTGAACTTGAAGCGGATCATCGTGTCGGGCAGGGTCTCGATGCCAGGGCCGTTGTCCGGGTGGACCTTCACGAGGTGCCGTCCATCCCCCCAGTTTTGTCGCACCACGAACACCGTCAGGGCAACGGGGTCGGCGGCGAATCGTTTGGCGTCGGCGTCCGCATTCAGGTTGGGCGCTGGCGCGCTGGTGCATGCGATGACACGACCCTTGTTGGTCTTGTAGCAATGCGGGATTTCAGCTGCGGGATCGGGCGGTGGCTTGGTGGCGCATCCGGCCAGCACCGCAGTTGCTGCGAGGATTGCAGTGAGGGAGAGGTGAATTGATTTCATTGAACACTCAACGAGGACTGACGATGTGCGCAACAGCGTCCGACCGGTCGATCCGGGTCATACCGACCAGTCAGACGTCCTCACGCGATCGCTCGTAAGCGTGCCGGCACGGCACAGAGGGGGCCAGGGTGGCCGTGACGTTTCAGCGCACGGTGAATCTCACGGTGATCGCCTTGGCGGCCGGGGTCACCAGCGCGGCGACCACCTTCGCGCCCTTGGCGAGCTTGACGCCCTTGGCTTCGAGCTTGTCACCCGCCACCACCAGATCGGCCTCCGACTTCTCGGCGCCGTTGAGCACCGTGAGCTTGCCCTTCAGGCCGGTGGGCGCCATCGGCTTGCCATGGTCCTCGACGTAGATCACGGCGCCGTCGGCGGAACTCACCAGCTCGAACGACAGGTCGCTGGCGGTCGCGACCACGCCGCCGTGCTTGGCCGCGGCGCCGCCATGCGCGAACGCGGCATGGAACGACAGCGCCGACAGGCCCAGCACGACCGCGGTCAACAGCTTCTTCATCATGTCTTCACTCTCCTGCGAGGGTGCGGCGCACTGGAACAGGCGGCGCCGCCGGGCCTGATCTCAACTCAATAGGCTTCCTGGGTTCCGGCCGACCCTTGTGGGGTTCCCGGCTCGGGCTGCACCAGCCGTTGCGTGGCCTTCTCGCCGAACAGCCAGAACAGCACCGGCGTCAGCAGTGTGTCCAGCACGGTGGAGCTCACCAGCCCACCGAAGATCACCACGGCCACCGGGTGCAGGATCTCCTTGCCCGGCGCGTCGGCTGCCAGCAGCAGCGGCGTCAGCGCGAAGGCTGCCACCAGCGCCGTCATCAGCACCGGCGTCAGGCGCTCCAGCGAACCGCGCACGATCATGGCCTGCGAGAAGCTCTCGCCCTCGAACCGGCACAGGTTGATGTAGTGGCTGATCTTCAGGATGCCGTTGCGTGTGGCGATGCCGGCCAGCGTGATGAAGCCCACCATCGACGCCACCGACAGGCTCACGCCCGCGATCCACATCGCCACCACCGAGCCGATGAGCGCCAGCGGGATGTTGGCCATCACGATGCCGGCCAGCACCACCGACTGGTAGCGGCTGTACAGCACCAGGAACATCATTGCCAGCGACACGACCGACAGGCCGGCGATCAGGCGCGTGGCCTGCTCCTGCGCCTGGAACTGGCCTTCCAGGCTGACGAAGTTGCCCGGCGGCAGTGGCGTCCTGGCGATGATGCCGCGAATGTCCTTGATCACGCGCCCCATGTCGCCGCCGTCGGTATTGGCATAGACGATGATGCGGCGGCGCCCGTTCTCGCGGCCGATCTGGTTCGGGCCGTCCGTTTCTTCGACGGTGGCGATGCTGGAGACCGGAATGCGGCCCGCCGGCGTGTCGATCAGCATGCGCGCCAGGTCCTGCGGGCTGCGCTGCTGGTCGGGCAGGCGCAGCACCAGCTCATAGCGGCGCGGGCCGTCGACGATGTCGGCGCCGTGCGCGCCGTCGGTCAGGGCCTGCAGCACGCGGATCGCCTCGCCGGGCGACAAGCCCATCTGCGCGGCCTTGCGATGGTCCAGGCGCACGGTGATCTGCGGAATCAGCACCTGCTTCTCGACCGTGAGGTCCACCAGCCCCGACACGGTCGAGAGCTTGCCGCGCATCTCCTCGGCCAGGCCGCGCAGCGTGTCGGTGTCGTCGCCGAAGATCTTCACCGCGATCTGCGCCCTCACGCCCGAGAGCAGGTGGTCCAGCCGGTGGCTGATCGGCTGGCCGATCGCCACCTGGGCCGGCAGCGTGGACAAGCGCTCGCGGATGTCGGCCATGACGGCCTCGCGGTCGCGCCCGCTGCGCTTCAGGTCCACGTCGATCTCCGCCGAGTGCACGCCTTCGGCATGTTCGTCCAGTTCGGCGCGGCCGGTGCGACGGCCGACCTGCGAGACCTCGGGCACCTGCCGGATCAGCGTCTCGGCCACGGCACCCACGCGATTGGCCTCGGCCAGCGAGGTGCCCGGCTGCATGATCAGGCCGAGCACCAGCGACCCCTCGTTGAAGGCGGGCAGGAAGGCGCGCGGGAAGAACGGCACGGTCGCCGCGGCGCCGGCCACCGCCAGCACCGCCAGCGCGATCAGCAACTTCGCTCGGCCGAAGGACCAGCCCAGCAGCTTCGTGTCCTGGCGCTTCAGCCACGCGACCAGCGGGCTGTCGCCGCGGTCCATGCGCTTCATCGTCGGCAGCAGGTAGTAGCACATGACCGGCGTGACTGTCATCGAGACCCCCATCGACGCCAGGATGGACACGATGTACGCGATGCCCAGCGGCGTGAAGAGCCGCCCCTCGATGCCCGGCAGGGCGAACAGCGGCACGAAGACCAGCACGACGATCACCGTCGCGTAGACGATGCCCGAGCGCACCTCGACGCTGGCGAGGCGCACCACCTCCAGCACCGACAGCGGATGGGCGGCCGTGCGGTTCTGCTTGAGGCGCCGCAGGATGTTCTCCACATCGACCACCGCATCGTCGACCAGCTCGCCGATGGCGATGGCCAGGCCGCCCAGCGTCATCACGTTGATCGACTGGCCGAGCCACTGGAACACCAGTGCCGTGACCGCCAGCGACAGTGGGATCGCCACCAGCGAGATCACCGTCGTGCGTGCCGACAGCAGGAAGGCGAACAGCACGATCGCGACCATGATGGCGCCGTCGCGCAGGGCCTCGGCCACGTTGCCGATCGAGGCCTGGATGAAGTCGGCCTGGCGGAACAGCACGCGCGGCTCGGCCAGGCCCCTGGGCAGGCCCTGCTTCAGCTCGGCAAGCGCCGACTCGATCTGTGCGGTGAGCTTGACCGTGTCCGCGTCGGGCTGCTTCTGGATGCTGATCACGACGGCCGGCATGCCGTTGTAGCCGGCGTCGCCGCGCTTCAGCCCCGCCGCGAAGGACACCGTGGCCACCTGGTCCATCAGGATCGCGCGGCCGTCCTTCCAGGCCACGGCGATGCCGCCCAGGTCCTCGGCGCGGTTCGTGCGGCCCAGGTGGCGGATCAGGTACTCGCGGCTGTTCAGGTCGATGAAGCCGCCGCCGGCATTGGCCGCATAGCCCTTCAGCGCCTGCTCGACCTGCGTCAGCGAGACGCCGAACTGCGCCATGCGCGCCGTGTCGGGCGCGACGCGCAGCGTACGCACCTCGCCGCCGATGGGGATGACCTGCGACACGCCGGGGATCGACAGCAGCCGCGGGCGCAGCACGAAGTCGGCGTACTCGCGCGCCTGCATCGGCGTCGCCACCGGCGTCTTGCCGTCGCCCGGCACCAGAGGCAACGCCACCAGCATTACCTCGCCCATGATCGAGGACACCGGGCCCATCACCGGCGTGATGTCGCCCGGCATCTGCGCGCGCACGATGGCCAGCCGCTCCGCCACCAGCTGTCGGTTGCGGTAGATGTCGGTGCCCCAGTCGAACTCGGCGTAGACCAGCGACAGGCCCACGCCCGAGGTGCTGCGCACACGCGTCACGCCGGGCATGCCGTTGAGCGCGGTCTCGAGCGGGAAGGTGACGAGCTGCTCGACTTCCTCCGGCGCCATGCCGCCGGCTTCGGTGAGCACGGTGATCAGCGGCTTGTTGAGGTCGGGGAAGACGTCGACCGGCGTGCGCCAGGCCGTCAGCGCGCCGTAGACCATCAGCAGCGCCGCCACCGCCAGCACGAACAGGCGGTTGTGCAGGCTGTAGCGAACGATCCAGTTGAACATCAGCGGGCTCCTTCAGTCGGCGCCGGGCCGTTCCCGAGCCGACTGAACGCCCCCTTGGGGGGCAGTGAACGAAGTGAACGTGGGGGCTTTCATCTCAGCGGATCTGCGCGATCAGCGGTGCGCCCTGTACCACGACGCGGTTGTCCGCGCCGAGGCCCTGGGTGATGACCACCGTGTTCGCGTTCAGCGGACGGAACTGCACCGGCTGCGGGATGAAGCGCTCGGCACCCGACTTGATCCAGACGATGGGCTCGTTGGACGGGTTGCGCACCACGGCCTGGGCCGGCAGCACGACGCCCTTGATGCGTTCCTTCGATTGCGCCACCACCGTGACCGGCTGGCCGATCGCCAGTGGCAGCGCGGCGCCCTTCCTGGACGGGCTCACGGCGAAGGTGACCGGCAGCACGCCGTCGCGCATCGAGCGCGATGCACCCAGCAGGCGCAGCGTCACGTCGGGCAGCCCTTGCAGCGACGCTCCGGCAAGCCGGGCCGCCAGGCTGGCATCGGCGGTGGTGGCCTCGACCAGCATGCGTGCCGGATCCACGACGTCCAAGAGCACGTCGCGCGGCTCGACGACCTGCCCGACGACGAGGTCGGCACGGGCAATGACGCCGCTGATCGGCGCCGTCAGCGCCTCGCGTGACGACAGGCTGGCGCCGATGCTGCGCTCGCGTTCCGCCAGACTCTGCGCCTCGGTGCGGGCTGCCTCGATCTCCTTGCGCGGCACCGTGCCTTCCAGGCCTTCAAGGCGCTGCACGCGCTGCTCGGCGAGCTGGCGCTGCGCCCGCAGCTCGGCCAGCTGGGCCTGCTGCGTGCCCAGGGCGTAGGGTTCGGCGTGGTGGCGCACGTAGGCCAGCACCTCGCCGCGCTTCACGGCCTGGCCGGCCACCGGCAGCCCCCTCGGACCCGGCTCGATGCGGCCGCCATGCACGGCCTGCGCGCGGCCGCTGGCATTCGGGTCCATGACGACACGGCCCGGCAGCTCGACCGTGGCGGCGGCTTCGGTCTCGGGCGCCAGCACCGTGCGGATGGCCATGCGACGCTGCGCGAGCTTGGGCACGTTGACGCTGCCGTCGGGTAGGCGCGCGAGGCCGGAGGCGTTGACTCCGGCGCCGGGTGCATCGAGGTGCTCGCCGTTGGGGCCGTGCGCGCCCGGCGCGGCGCAGGCCACGGAGACCGGGAGCACCCCTGCGAGGAGTGCGGCAAGAGCCAGCAAGCCGGATCCGCCGCCGAACCACCAGAGCTTGTGCGTCATCACAGGCCTCCCTGCAGCGTGCCGGCCTTGGGGCGGCGCTGGCGCCACCACGCGATGCCGCCGATCAGGCCCAGCGCCGCGACACCAGCGACTATCCAGGCGGCACGCTCGAGTTCGTGGTCGTGACCGTGGTCATCCTCGCCGTGCGCGTGGCCGTGATCGTCCTTCGCTGCGGCGACGGCAGCCGACGTGCCGACCAGCGTGCCGTCGAGCAGGTCGCTGTCCTGGCCGGCGACGAGCGTGAAGACGAGGCCATGTTCGCCGGGCGCGGCAAGGGCCTTCAGCATTGCGGCGTCGGTGACCACGTAGTCGCCTTGCTCGGCGCGGAAGGCCGCCACGGCCTTGAGAGAACCGCTCTCGACCTCGAGCTTCGCGCCCAGGACGGGCTCGTTCGACTCGTAGCGGTCGACCAGGATGGCAAGCTCGTTGGCGCGCAGTTCGGCCACCAGCTCGAAGGTCTCGGACTTGGCTTCGACGCGGGGCAGCGACGATGCCGCGCGCATCGTGGCGGGGCCGTCGAGGTGCTCGCCGTTCGGGCCATGGGCGCCGGGGGCGGCGAGCACGGGTGCGCTTGCGCAGAGAAGGATGGCCCCCAGCGCAAATGCGGGCAGCGGCCTGCGGGCCGGGACGGACGAATGGGTTTTCATGGGAGTAGTCCGAGGGCTTGTTGGAGGCGGGCGCGGGCGAGGCCCAGCGCGGCGGTCTGGCGGGCGGCGGCGCTGTCGGCCTGAGCCGCGGCGGCAAGGGCACGCAGCAGGTCGGGCAACGGTGTCTCGCCGGCACGGAAGGACTTGTCGATCAGCATCGCCCGCTCGCGCAGCAGCCGGGCGCGGGCGGTCTCGGCGTCGAGCCGCGCCTGGGCCGAACGTTGTGCGTCGCGCGCGGCGGCAATGTCGCTGTCCACGCTCTCGCGCAGCCGCTGCTCGTGGGTCTGCGCCACGTCGAGTTCGGCGAGCGCCGAGGCCTCCAGCGGCCGGTTGCGGTCGTCGGTGCCGAAGGGCAGGCGCAGGCCGACGACCAGGCTGCCCTGCGAGGACTCGGCGCGGCCCGGGGTGTCCTGCCGCACGCCGACGTTCAGTTCGGGCGCATCGCGGCGGGAACGGCGCATCAGCTCGACGCGCTGGCGCGCGAGTTCGGTGGACTGGGCGGCCAACAGCAGTTCAGGGTGGGTGGCGGCGGGTAACTCCGTGGCAGCGTCCGCTGTCGCGTCCGGCGCTGCCGTCAGCCCGGTCAGCAGCGTCCAGCGGGATCGCGCCGTCTGCAGGCGCTGCTGCACGTCGGCCTGCTGCGCAGCCGCCGCGATGTGCTCTGCCTGCGCGGCCAGGGCATCGGCGCGGGCCAGATCACCGGCGCGGACGCGTCGCTCGACATCGTCGGCCAACTGCTTCAGGGACTGGGCCTGCGTGTCGGCCTGCAGGCGTTCGGCCTGCAGGGCCGCGAGCTGCCAGGCGGCCTCGCGCAACTCGCCGGCCAGGCGCAGGCGCGCCGCCTGTTCTGCCGCCAGGGCCTGGGCTGCAGCCGCCTCCGCAGTGCCGGCACGGGCGGTGCGCTGGCCGGGCAACCACAGGGGCACGGCGACGCCGATCTCGGTCTCGCGGCGGCCTGCATTGCTCTGCAGGCGGTCGTCACGGTGGCTCAAGGCCAGCGAAGGCGGCGCGGCCCAAATGCTCGACGCCGCGACGCGCTCGGCCTCGGCACGGCGGCGCTGGCCCTCGATCTCGCGCGACGCGACGGCGCGCTGCCAAGAGGCGTCCAGTGCGGCTCGAAGGGTCACGGTGCCGGCGGTTGGAATGGGCGCCGAGGCCGGCGGATTCGGCGGCGATGCGGCAGGCTGGGCCCAGACGGACCCGCCGGCCAGGCCGCCCGCGATCGCGCAGGCAGACAGCCAAGGGAGGGGTTTCACGATGATCCTGACGTTTCGGCAGCCGGAGCAGGCAGACGGAGGCTCAAGTCACGCCATCGGCGGACGGGGGCCTGCGTAGAGGGCCGTTTCGGCGGAAGGCCGGGCGCCCATGGATGGACGCCCGCCGCGAAGGCGGGTCAGGAGCGGGAACGAGGTGGCCTGAGCAACCCCTGCGGGTCGGGGTCGGGCACACGCGCGTCTTGCGGGCCGCCAGGGGGCGCCGAACCCGGGGGCGGGAATTCGGGCGAGGCGTACGCGAGGAGTGCCGCGGAGGAACTCAGCTGGTCGCTGATGACATGCTGCACCGACTCGGGCGAGTCGTCGAGGTGGTAGGACCCGTCCTCATGGTGATGGTGGCCCTCCTCCTGCAAGTGCAGTGCGGCGTGCACCATGTCGGCCAGTGCGTTGACCGTCGAACCCGCGCGCGCAAGCGCCACCGATTGCCAGAGCATGGCAAAGAGCATAACGAGCAGGACGGCGGATCGACGCATTGCAGCAAGAGTGTAGCGACGGGTCCCTGCCCCCACGGTGATTCTGGTCGAAGGCGACAGCTGAAGACTGTTCACCAAGCCAGCCTAACGGCAGGTTTCGAATGGCTGCTCGTGCAGGCGAACGACGGCTTCGGGGCAATTGTCTCGCTAGGGCGAGCGGCTGTAACGGGTCTGCAGTGACCTCTCGAGTCGCCTCCACGTGGTCGTTCGGTGTGGCGAGACCCGCGAAGATCTTCGAAGCACTACAGTGCAACGGCGCGTAAGTGACCGCGAAGCGCGCACTTTGAGCCTGACGGTACTTGCGACGGTAAATCGCCTGTTCGAGCGCTTTGGTCCCTCGGCAATGGATCGTCGAGTGGGAGCAGGGGTGATAGAAAGTCTTTTAAATCAACGGATTACGGATTCTGTTGATGATTCGAAAATACCATTGTCAACGAGGTCGACAGCCGCGAGCGAAAGCCCATGTCCGGGCGCTTCCGAGACCTCTTGAGAAATTGATCTGACGGTACGAGCCCTGCCGCTGTCTTGCGGCGGCCGCACAGTGAAATGCTGAGCGCCAGCACTCGTCCAAACGGGGACATTCGCCTCGCGCACCGAGAGCGGACCAACAAGAGAGCCGCTCGTTCATCGCCTACGGCGGCCCGGTTCGGATGGCGGCGAGGGCGCTCGGTTCCCGCTACTTTCGTCGCGCCTGTGCTGCCCAGGCCGATACCAACGCTGCCGCAGCCCGGTCGACTTCGTCGGCTTGCGTGAGGCGCCCGACGGAAAGGCGCACGGCGCCGCTGGCTCGGGCGGCGTCGACACCCATCGCCGCAAGCACACCGCTGGCCGCGTCGTGCTCGGAGTGGCAGGCCGAGCCGACAGAAGCGGCCACGCTGTCGGCCGCCGCCGCGAGCAAGGCACGCCCGCTGATGCCGGGGAAGGAGACATGCAGGGTGTTCGGCAACCGCTGCTGCGGATGGCCATTTCGCTGCAGCCCAGGCACACCGGCAGCAAGCCGATCGTGCAAGCGATCACGCAGCGCCTGCAGCCGACCCGCCAGCCCTGGCAGTTCGGCCAGGGCCAGTGCGGCGGCGGCGCCGAGCCCCACGATCGAGGCCACGTTCTCGGTACCCGGCCGAATGCCGTGCTCCTGATCGGCGCCGTGCAGGACGGAGCGGATCGGCGTGCCATGGCGCACGTACAACGCGCCTATGCCTTTGGGGGCGCCGAACTTGTGGCCCGCGATCGTCAGCAGGTCCACGCCCAGCGTGCCGACGTTCACCGGCAGCTTGCCGACCGACTGTGCAGCATCGGTGTGCAGCAGGATGGCGCGCGGTCGCGTGAGCAGGGCGATGTTGGCGATCGGCTGCAGCGTGCCCACCTCGTTGTTCGCATGCATCACCGAGACCAGCGCCGTGTTGGGGCGCAGGGCCTTCGCAACTGCGACGGGCAAGACCCGGCCGTACTCGTCGACCGGGACCACCGTGACATCCCAGCCCTGTTCCCTCAACACCATGGCAGGCGCCGTGACGGCAGGGTGTTCGATGCTGCTGATGACCAGATGCCGCTTGCCTTCCCCCATGGCCCTTGCCACGCCGAGCAGCGCCAGGTTGTTCGCCTCGGTCGCGCAGCCAGTGAAGATAATCTCCTGCGGCGTGGCGCCGATCAGCCCGGCCACCTGTTCACGTGCGCGGGTGACGGCCTGCGCGGCGCGGCGGCCCGGGGCATGGCTACTCGACGGATTGCCGAAGTGCGCCTGCAGCCAGGGCGCCATCGCGGCGAAGACGTCCGGGGTGACCGGGGTTGTCGCGTTGTGGTCGAGATAGACGGGGTCGGTCACGGTCGTTCGCTCGAGGGTCGGGCGCGCGGTTCGCGTCATCGCGTCACGTGTTTTCCGTGCCAGTCGCGGCGATTGATTGCGTAGCCCGCGACCTCACCGCGCAGCGGCAGCAGCAGCATGCTGTCTAGGCGCGCCACGTCGCGGGGATCGCGGTGCGTTCGGATGCCAATCGTCATCGCCTCGTGGCCGGCGCGCGGCTGGGCTCGGTAGGTACCGAACAGGCGATCCCACCAGGGCAGGTTGAAGCCGAAGTTGGAGTTGGTCTCGTCGTCCTCCACCGAGTGGTGCACGCGGTGCATGTCGGGCGTGACGACGAACCACCTCAGCACTCGGTCCACCCCGGCCGGCAGGCGAATATTGCCGTGATTGAACATCGCCATGGCATTGAGCAGCACCTCGAAGATCACCACCGCCAGCGCCGGCGGGCCGAGCACGCTGATCGTCGCGAATTTGATCAGCATCGACAGCGCGATTTCGATCGGGTGGAAGCGTGCCCCGGTGGTCACGTCGTAGTCCAGGTCGGCGTGGTGCACGCGGTGCAGCCGCCACAGCGCCGGCACGGCGTGCACCATCACGTGCTGCAGCCAGATCACGAAGTCCATCGCGATGACGGCCACCGGCACGGCGATCCAGAACGGCACCTGGAAGTGGTTGAGCAGACCCCATCCATTGGCCACGCCGAAGGCGGCCATGCCGGCAGCGGCGAGCGGGAACACCAGCCGCAGCAGCAGCGTGTTCAATGCCACCAGGCCCAGGTTGCTGCCCCAGCGCAGGGCCTTGGAGACAGTCAGTGCGCGCCGGGGCGCCACGACCTCCCAGAGCCCGATGATGGCGAAGACACCCAGGAAGAAGGCCAGCCGGATGGCCGGTTCGTTGTCGAGAACGACCTGTTCGAGATCCATGTCAGGCTCCGAGGTGGCGAGCGGCGGACGGCTTCTGATCGAGCGCAATTGCTGTTATTCGCAAGATCGTTAGAATGTACAACATGAACAACCGAACACTCAAGGATCTTCTGTACGAACAGGTCGCCCGCGTCGGCAAGGCCTTGGCCAGCCCAAAGCGGCTGGAGATGCTGGAGATGCTGGCGCAGGGCGAGAAGTCGGTGGAAGCGGTTGCCGAGGCCGTGGCGGTCGACATCAAGCTCGCCAGCGCGCACCTGAAGGCGCTGAAGGAAGCGCGCCTCGTGCAGAGTCGGCGTGACGGCAAGCGCATGCTCTACCGGCTGAGCGGCCAGGATGTAGCCCAGCTCGGCGTCACGCTGCGGCAGGTGGCCGAAGAGCACCTGGTGGAGTTGCGCCTGGCCGTCCAGCAGATGATGGCCGAGCCCGACCGACTGTCCAGTGTCGGTCGCAAGGAGCTGATGGCACAGGCCAAGCGCGGCGAGGTCGTCGTGCTCGACGTGCGCCCGACCGAGGAATACGAGACCGCGCACCTGCCCTATGCGCGCTCGATGCCGCTGGCCGAACTCACGCACCGCCTGTCTGAACTGCCGCGCGACGTGGAGATCGTCGCCTACTGTCGCGGCCCGTTCTGCCTGATGTCCGACGAAGCCGTGGCGCTGCTGAAGCGACGCGGCTTCCAGGCGCGCAAGACCTTCGACGGCGTCAGCGAGTGGCAGGCGGCAGGCCTGCCGGTGGCGCGCAACTGATCGTCGCTTCGGCGCAGGAGACCGACATGAGCTCGACCCTGTTCATCCTCAACGATGCGCCCTATGGCAACGAGCGCGCCTACAACGGGCTGCGACTGGCCGGCGCGCTGGCCGCCCGGGAAGGCGAGGCGGTGCGCCTGTTTCTGATGGCCGACGCGGTGGGCTGCGCCAAGGGCGGGCAGAAGGTGCCCGAGGGCTACTACAGCGTGCAGCTCATGCTGGCCAAGGTGGCCCGAAAGGGCGAGGTCGGCCTGTGCGGCACCTGCATGGATGCGCGCGGGCTGCGCGACGAGGAACTGATCGACGGAGCGCACCGGGGCACGCTGGCACAGCTGGCCGACTGGACGGCCGAGGCCGACAAAGTCCTGGTGTTCTGAGGCCGAGGCCCGTCCGCATGGCACCCGAACTCGGCGTCATCGAAGGCTATTTCGGCCGGCCGTGGCGGCATGCGGACCGCCTGCATGTGGCGTCCCGCCTGCGTGAATTCGGCTATGGGTTCTTCCACTTCGCGCCGAAGGCCGACGCCTTCCTGCGCCGTCGCTGGCGCGAGCCGCATCCCGATGCTGCGCTGGGCGAGCTGGCGGAACTGTCGGCCCACTGCAAGAGCCTCGGCCTTCGCTTCGGCGTCGGCTTGAGTCCCTACGAGCTGTATCGCGACTTCAGAGGGCCGGACAAGGCTGCGTTCATCGCCAAGGTCCGCTCGCTCGACGCCATCGGCGTCGACGACCTGGCCATCCTGTTCGACGACACCCGCGGCGATGTGCCGGACCTCGCAGCCCGCGAGGCCGAGATCGTGCACCACGCACTGCAGAACACGCGTGCCAACCGCGTGTTCATGTGCCCGACCTACTACTCCGACGACCGCATGCTCGACGTCGTGTTCGGCGGGCGGCCGGCGGGCTACCTGCAGGAACTCGGACGCCGGCTCGAACCAGGTGTCCACGTCTACTGGACGGGCGAGGAGATCTGCTCGCGCGAGTTCAGCCCTGGCCACTTGCGACGCGTGGCCGAGGCCCTGGGCCGCAAGCCGACGCTGTGGGACAACTACCCGGTTAACGACGGGCCACGCATGTCGCGCTTCCTGCACCTTCGCGGCTTCACAGGGCGCCCGAGCGCGATCGGCCCGCACGTCGCGGCTCACGCCATCAACCCGGCGCTGCAGCCGCACCTGGGCCTGATTCCCGCGGCGACGCTGGCGGCGAGCTATCGAGCGGGCCGGGACTACCGCTACATGGGCGCCTTTCGCGATGCTGCGCGGGCGCTGGCCGGTGCCGAACTGGCCTACATGCTGGAGCAGGACCTGCACGCCCTGCAGGACCGTGGCTACGACCAGCTGGCCGTTGACCGCGGACTTCTGCGGGAGCGCTATGCGGCCGTGGACCACCCGATGGCCTCCGAAGTTGTGCGCTGGCTCGCCGGCGCCGATACCGTCGATGGCTGGGTCGAGCAGGCCTGAGCCATCACACACGGAGTCCTGGAGCACCCCCGATCGATCGCGTCGCGACCATTCAAGATGAAGGAGACCTGCGTGACCCCAAGCCGCCTTGCACTGACCCTCGCTCTTGCCACGAAGACCTTCTTGCCGTTGGCGCGACAGGAAGTCCCACGTCACGCGCGCGCGAGCAAGAAGGATTGAAGCCTGAGATCCGCTCCATCTTCGGGGCGCCAACGCCTGTGAAGTCCGGCACGTCAGTGCCCGGCTGTGCCCGTGTCCGTCCCTATGCCGGCGGGGGGCCGGCGATCGGCGTGGCCGCCTCGCTGGGCCTGCACGCGCTGCTTTTCGCATTGGCCAGCGGGCACCTTGCCACCGGCCGGCCGGATCCGCCGTCGAGGGAGCCGTCGCTGGTTCAGTTGAAGCTGCTGCCGGCTGCGGCCCAAGCCTTCCCGCCTGCATCGCCTGAGGCTCCCCCGCCGGCACCCGAACTCATGCCTGTGCCGATCCCACGCATCACCGTGCCGGACGAGTTTCTCGCGGCGCTGCTGGCGGCACCACGCCAGCCGGCCTCGATGGCCGCACCGCCGGCGCCCACGGCCGAGGAGTGGGCCTTCGCGGGCCGGTACACGCTGAAGAACAGCAAGGCCTACCGCTATACCTGGGGCCAGCAGGTCCGGAGCATGATGGGCACTGCCGTCGAAGGACCGGACCAGGGCATGGTGCGCTTTCGGGTGGAGATCGCGCCCGACGGCTCGCTGGCCAGCCTGGAAACCCTGTGGTCCACGTCGCCGGTAGCCGAACGGCTCGCCCGCCAGGCCATCGCGAGTATGCCGAGCGGGCCGGCCACGCCGACAGGCCGGCCACTGATCTTCGAGAAGACCATCTCGTTCACGCCCTTCGCGTCGGACGGTCCGCCGCTCTACAAGCACGACTGCCAGCCCGACCCGCCGACCTTCAGCAATCCCTTCGCCTGGGACGGGAAGTCGGCACCGGTGCGCGCCGAACCGAAGCCCGCCGAAAAGCCGGACCCGCAGGCGCTGGAAGACTGCCTGAAGCAACTGCCAAGAGACTCGATCGACGCGGAGATGGCGAGGGACCAGCGCCTGATGGACCGGTGGGGCTGGAGCGCCCGCCAGCCCGGCCGTTGAGCGCTGGAGATCGGCCTGACCGACACCGGCTGTGCCGGTGAGGTGGTGGTACCCGCGATCAGGGGCGCCGGTTTCCGTCCCGCGCAGGCCTCGTTCGTCGCCTTCGTCCGTCGTTGCCGGAGCGGTCGACCCGCCATGCAACCGGCGTGAGAGCCCGCTCGCCCAGCGCAAACGTCGCCTGGACGACCACGGCCAGCAGCGCTGCCGGGATGGCCCCGGCCAGCATGCGGTCGGTGTCGTTGACTGCGAGCCCCGCAACGATGCGCTCGCCCAGGCCGCCGGCGCCCACGAAGGCGGCCACCGTGGCGGTGCCCACGTTGATGACAGCCGCCGTGGAGACGCCGGCCAGCACGGTGGGCAGCGCCAGCGGCAACTGCACAACGCTCAGCACCTGCACATCGCGCAGCCCCAGCGCACGCGCCGCCTCGGTCAGGCCCGATGGCACGCCGGCCAGGCCCGTCTGCGTGTTGCGCACGATGGGCAGCAGCGCATAGAGGAACAGGGCCAGCAGCGCCGGCGCGAATCCGATCGTGCCCAGCAGCGCGATCAGGAAGGCCAGCAGCGCAAGCGAGGGCACGGTCTGCAGCAGGCCGGTGGCGGAAAGCAGCACGGCGCCGAGCCGCTCGTGCCGATGCGCCGCAATCCCCAGAGGAACGCCCAGGGCAACCGCCAGCAGGACCGAGCCGAACACCAGCCCCAGGTGCTGCAGCAGCAATCGGCCCAGGTCGGGCGCGAACAACAACGAGGCCAGGGAGGGCCGGGCCGCCGGTGCACCTTGCGACACCTTGGTTTCGCCCGCCACGAAAGAGCGCGCGACGTCAGCAAACGGCCGCTTGTCGATCTCGACCGCGGCATTCAGGCCGATCATCGTCGCCTCGGTGATGCGCCCTTCGAGCGACGCCAGCGGCGCCACGGCCTCGGGCGGCAGCGACGAACGCATCAGCAGCACCGCGTCGTAACGCGGGAAGAAGCCGCGGTCGTCCTTGAGCACACGCAGCTTGAGGCGGCCGATCTGCGCGTCGGTGCTGTAGGCGTCGATCAGGTCCGCCTGACCCTGCGCCAGCGCCTGGTAGGCCAGGCCATGGTCGAGCGCCGGAGCGTCTGGTATGGCCAGCGCATAGGCGCGTTTGAGGGCGGGCCATCCGTCGGCACGTGCAAGGAATTCATGCGACAGCCCGGCGCGCAGCCGACCGGCCTGTTCCGCGGGCAGGCGCGCCAATGCCGACAGCGAATCGACTCCCAGCCGCGCGGCATCGGCCTCGCGCATCGCGATGGCATAGGTATTGTTGAAGCCCAGCGGCACTGCCGCCTTCAGTTCGCGCGGCGCCAGCCACTCGTTCAGTTCCGCCAGCGTCGGCGGGGGCGCGTTGGCCGGCGGATTGCGCTTGAGCAGCTCGCGCACGATGGTGCCTGTGTACTCGGGGTAGACGTCGATCTGGCCGCTTTGCAGCGCCTGTTCGAGGATGGCGGTATTGCCCAGGCCCTGGCGGTGCTCGGCGCGCACGCCGGCGCGCTGCAGGGTCTGCAGCGCAATCTCGGCCAGCACGTAGCTCTCGGTGAAGCGCTTGGAGCCGATCTTCACGGCATCCTGGGCACGGGCCGACAGCGTGCTGGCCAGCAGCAGGAGCAGCGCCAGCAGAAGGCGCCCCGGTCTTGTCGACAGATCCATGAGCGGGATTGTGGTGGTGATCGGCGCACTGCGCGCAGCGGACTAGACGGCGCATACTGCGCCGTCGTTCGTCACGCGGGAGCCACGGCATGGACAGCGAATCCTTCGACGCCATCATCGTGGGCGCCGGCCAGGCCGGGCCGGCGATCGCCGCGCGGTGCAGCCGCGAGGGCCTGAAGACGGCGGTGATCGAGCGCCACCATTTCGGCGGCACCTGCGTCAACGTCGGCTGCGTGCCGACCAAGACCCTGGTGGCAAGCGCGCGCGCCATACGGCAAGCGCAACGCGGCACCGAGTTCGGCTTCGAGGTGGGCAGCCTGCGCGTCGACATGGCGCGCGTGAAGGCCCGCAAGGACGCCATCGTGGTGAAGTCGCGCGAGGCGGTGGAGACCTGGATGCGCGGCCTGAAGGGTACCGAGGTGATCGTCGGCCATGCGCGCTTCGTGGCGCCTTCGACGATCGAGGTGAACGGGCGCCGGCTTGCGGCGCCGCGCATCTTCCTCAACGTCGGGGGGCGCGCCGTGCACCCCGATCTCCCCGGCATCGCCGACGTGCCGGTTCTGGACAACGTGTCGGTGATGGAACTGGAGCAGGTGCCCGAGCACCTGGCCATCATCGGCGGCAGCTACATCGGGCTGGAGTTCGCACAGGTGATGCGGCGGCTCGGCGCCGCGGTGACGGTGGTGGAGCGCTCGGCACGCCTGTTGCCGCGCGAGGACGAGGACGTGTCCGACGGCATTCGAGCCATTCTCGAGGCCGAGGGTGTCCGCTTCGAACTCGGTGCCGAGTGCCTGTCGCTGGGGCGTGCGGATGGCGGCCATGGCGGCATCGTCGTCGGGGCCGCCTGCGGTGGCGCCGACGAAGGTATCGTGGCCAGCCACGTGCTGCTGGCGGTCGGCCGCCGACCCAATACGGACGACCTGGGGCTCGAGGCCGCCGGCATCCGTTCGGACGCGCGCGGCTTCATCGAGGTTGACGACCAATGCCGCACCAGTGCGGAGGGCGTCTGGGCGGTGGGTGACTGCAACGGCCGCGGGGCCTTCACCCACACGTCGTGGAACGACCACGAGATCGTCGTCGCCAACCTGTTCGACAACGACCCTCGTCGAGTCTCCGACCGCATCCACTGCTACGCCCTGTTCATCGACCCGGCGCTGGGCCGTGTCGGCATGAGCGAGACCGAGGCCGTCGCCAGCGGCAAGCGGCTGCTGCGCGCGAAGATGCCGATGCAACGCGTCGGCCGCGCGCGCGAGGCCGGCGAGACCCAGGGCTTCATGAAGGTGGTGGTCGATGCCGACAGCCAGCAGATCCTGGGTGCTGCGATCCTGGGACTGAACGGCGACGAGGTCGTGCACTCGCTGCTCGACGTGATGGCGGCAAGGCAGCCGTACAGCGTCATCTCACGCGCGGTGCACATTCACCCGACGGTGACGGAGCTGATTCCGACGCTGCTGCAGCAACTCAGGCCGATGTGATGTGCTGGCGCGCTCAAGGGGGCGCCACTGGCGGGCATCGTGCCGGGTCGGCACGCCGCCACACCTGGGTCTGGCAGACGAAGAGCACGCAGCCGCTGACGACGAGGTTCATGTCCGAGCGCAGTTGCAGCGAGCCCTTGTAGTCACGACCGTCCTCCGGGTTGTACAGCCGGCCGCCGGTCCACAGGCCTGGCTCGGCCGGCTTCATCTGGTCGATGACCAACTTGCCGACCAAAGGTGTCTTGTCAGCGATGCCCTGCGGTTTCTCGTCCCACAGCCAGACGATCCGGCCGCACACCGCGTGGTCACCGCAGGCGTCGATACGCACGCGGGCGTTGAAACCCGGGGTCCACCACTCGCCCACAGCATCCGGGCCGGGTGGGGCGGCGATGGCGACTCCAACCATCGACCACAGCACCAGCAGCAGGGCCGGCCTCATGGCGTGAGTTCCCGGTGGCCAACCGCGCAGAAGCGTTCGTCACCGTAGCGCAGGTACTCCGGGTCCTCGGTATCGCAGAGGCGATCCCACCACGTGAAGTACAGGCCGTAGTTGCCGCGGTTGCGTGCATGGTGGAAGTGGTGGTGGCTGACCGGCGTGATCCACCGCAGTCCGCCGCGCGGCGTCCAGCGCCAGGGGAACAGTTCGTGCGCGCAGTGGCCGATGGCGTTGCGCAGGATCATGTGCAGCAGGAAGACGCCGAGCACGCCGGCATGCACCGGAACCAGCAGCAGGAACAGCGGCAGGAAGACGGCCTGCACCAGGGCCTCGATGGGGTGGAACGCATAGGCCGCCCACGGCGTCGGGTGCAGTGATGCATGGTGGCGCCCATGGACGACGCGAAACCAGCGCCGGTGATGGAGGGCCCGGTGCGTCCAGTAGAACCAGGCGTCGTGAGCGACGATGATCATCACGAGGCTGATCCACCACCATGCCCAACCGCGACGCGCCACGTCCGGATAGACCTCGACCGTGCCATTGCTGATCAGCAGCCAGAGCAGCAGCCCGTTGGCGGCAAAGATGGCGACGGTGGACAGCGAGTAGGTGATTTCGCGCCGGATCTGTCCTGGCGCGGGTGCGGCGTCCAGGATGCGCCGGCCGGCCAGGTGGCGGCGAAGCAGCACGTGGACGACGAGCCAGACCGCGCCGGCGGCGAGCAGATAGCGCAGGAAGTCGCTGATCAAGACGGTCAGTGCCATCTGCGTCAGCGTGGGCGGCATTGGGGTTTCGGGCATGAGGCCTCCTGTAGGACAAGGGCTCCATGCTGGTCGGCGACGCCCGCGCGGTCTGGCCGATTCGTGGCGATGTCTGGCCGATTTGTCGCCAACCCTCGCCGAAAGCCGGACCGGCCGTCAGCCGCCCGGCTTGTGCTGTGCGAGCCGAGACCCGGCGCGGTACTCGGTGGGCGTCATCCCGAAGCGCTGGCGGAACGCACGATTGAAGGGCCCGATGGACCCGTAGCCGCACTCCAGCGCGATGGTCAGGATCGGCAGATCCTCTGCCACCAGGCGGGCCGCGGCTTCCTGAAGCCGGTGGTGGTGCAGGAAGTCGTTGAAGTTGCGATGGCCCAGCTCGTGGTTGATCAGGGCCCGCAGTGCGGCCTCGCCCATGCCGAGGTCGGCGGCCAGCGACGCGACGGTGAGTCCTTCGCGCCGGTAGGCACGGTCCTCGGTCATGGCCCGCTCCAGCTTCTGCATGGCGGGCGATGCCACCGGGGGCACTGGATCCGTCCGTGGCGCCGGGTCTGGCGGGGCGGAGGCGGCCGGCCGGGGCGGCACCGGATGGGCGGTTGGCACCAGCCCGAGAACGGCGTCGAGCGACCGACGGGCCACCAGCACAGCCAGCGCCAGTGCCACGAGGCCGATGCCGGCCACATGCAGCGCCGGCAGCAGCGGGCCGACCGGACGGTCACGGACTGCGAGCTCGACCGCCAGCGCGATCGCGGCGTACACGCCGATCCCGAGCGCAACCCAGCGCCGAGCCGCTCGGCGCGGTTCCACCAGATCGTCCTGCCAGCCGCGCAGCACCTCCCAGACCGCTGCAAACGTGAAGACGACCATGGCCGCGGCGTGCCACGGCGTCAGCGGTCCGGGGCCGGGGTCCGCGCCTGCGGTCAGCATCGTGTCCAGGCGGGGGGCGTTGGCGGCCAGGCCCAGCGCCAGCATCGCGGCGCCCGCGCCCCCTTGCGGCCACCCCCATCGGAAGTCGTCGTCGAACAGGCCGCGGGCAGCCAGCCAGAGCCAGGCCGTCGAACTGCTGCACAGCGCGAGCACGCCCCAGACCAGCGGAGCGGGGATCCGGACCAGCAGTTCCGCCCTCTGGCAGACCAGGTAGGCCAGCAGAGACAGCGTGAACAGCCAGAGCGCAGCGCGCGCCGCGGCGCGAGGCCCACGGCCCAGAAGATTGACCAGGTGGAGCAAGAGCACGCCGCCCACCACGCCACGCAGCGCCACATCCCACGCCAGGACTTCAGTCATGCGCCTGCCTGCCGCTTGCCATGGCGCAACTGTAGCGACGTGGCGCCACGGCACGCGTGCCTGGTCAGCGCGGCTGGAACATGATGATGCCCATGCCGGTCAGCGCGTACACGCGTCCCGCTTCCGTCTCGTGCAGGCTCAGCAGCCAGGCAAAGAGCGCCAAGCTCGCGGCCGCCGGAAACAGCAGCCATGCGCCGGTGCCTTGCCGGAGTCACAGATACGGCAGATAGCAGTCAACGATTTCGGCAAGGGCTGCGCTCCACACAATCCTGTGTCATGAAGACCTTCTCGCTCTTCCTCGCCACGGGTCGAAACAGAAGCGAAGCCGACGACCAAAATACGTCGGAGCCTTTCCGCCAGCGGCTCAGTCGTCCAGCGCGCCCCAGCCCGTGGCGATGCGGCGGTAGCGGCCTTGTGCGTCAAGCTCATCGGCGCCGATTTCTTCTCCCGTGCCTTCGAGAACGTCACCGCGGAAGCGTTCCGTGATCAGGTGACGGGGCGCCTTGAAAGGCGCGACGTGATACGTCTCGGCATCGGTTTCGAACACCCGGAAGCTGTAGACGGTCACGGTATCGGCGAACTGCTGCATGACGCACCTCCCCTATGGCAGGCGCAGTCTAGTCAGCAGCCCCTGCGCATGGGTGACGACCCAGTATCCAGGCGGGCCAAACGATCGAAACGTTGACCCGTCGCGCGAACTGTGCGCAATTCAGCCGCGCCGCCGCACTTCACGCCCCTGTCACGACGGGCTGCCAATCTCCGCGCCACCCTCTACACGCGGAGACCTGTTCATGTCGGCACTCATCCGGACCCTGGCCAGCGCGGCGGCGATCTCGCTGTTCGCTGGCGCTGCGCTCGCGCGCGACGACCACGACGGCGATCGCCACCGCCATGACCGCCAGCGGGTCGTGAGCGTGAAGATCATTGGCTTCAACGATTACCACGGCAACCTCGAGTCGCCCGGCACCTTCGGTCTCAACACCACCGTGCCGGCCGCGCAGCGCCCGGCCGTGGGCGGCGCCGAATACCTCGCTGCCCACGTCTCGCGCATGAAGGAGGCGAACCCGAACCACGTGGTCGTCGGTGCGGGCGACTTCATCGGCGCCACGCCGCTGATCTCGTCGCTCTTCTTCGACGAGCCCGCGGTCGAGACGCTCAACCAGATCGGGCTGGAATTCAACGCCGTGGGCAACCACGAGTTCGACCGCGGTTCGGCCGAGCTGCTGCGTCTGCAGAAGGGCGGCTGCAAGCTGGTCGAGGGCGTGCCCGATCCGAACAGCTGCAAGGGCTTCGGCTCGAGCACGGTCGGCACCTTCGACGGCGCGCGCTTCAAGTGGCTGTCGGCCAACGTCATCCGCCAGGACAACGGGCGGCCGCTGCTGCGCCCCTACGGCATCAAGAACTTCCCCGGCGGCGTGCGCGTGGCCTTCATCGGCATGACGCTCAAGGCCACGCCGACCATCGTCACGCCGGTGGGCGTGGCGGGCCTCGAGTTCCGCGACGAGGCCGACACCGTCAATGCGCTGGTGCCGGTGCTGCGCCGCCAGGGCGTGGAAGCGATCGTCGTGCTGGTGCACCAGGGCGGCTTCCAGAACGGCGCCGGCAACGCCAGCGACATCAACGGCTGCCTGGGCGACCTGAAGAACAACGACGGCAGCGACAGCGATATCCGCCGGATCGTCTCGCGCCTCGATGACGCGGTGGACCTGGTGATCAGCGGCCACACCCATGCCGCCTACAACTGCTCGGCGAAGACGGTCGACGTGACCTTCGGCAGCGGCGGCACCGCCGTGGCCACGCCGCGCCCGACCGGCCTGCCCAACCGCGCCGGCCGGCTGATCCCGGTGACCAGCGCCAGCGCCTTCGGCCGCGTGCTGACCGAGATCGACGTGCAGATCGACCGCCGCAGCGGCGATGTGATCGCCGTCGCGCCGGCCAACCGGCTGGTCGACCGCACCGATGCCGACATCAACGCGCGCATCGCCGCCAACCCGGTGGTCAAGCAGACGGTCGATGCCTACCGCAATGCCGTCTCGCCGCTGGCCAACCAGGTGATCGGCACGATCGTCGCGCCGATGCCCAACGCCGCCGATGCGGCCGGCGAGATGCCCGCCGGCGACCTGATCGCCGATGCGCAGCTCGCGGCCACGCAGCCGGCATCGCTGGGCGGCGCGGTGATGGCCTTCATGAACCCGGGCGGCGTGCGCAGCCCCGGCTTCGCGTTCGCGGGCGCCACCTATCCGTACGACGTGACCTACGGCAACGCCTTCACCGTGCAGCCCTTCGGCAACAGCCTGGTGACGATGACGCTGACCTCGCAGCAGCTGAAGGACCTTCTCGAGCAGCAGTTCCCCGGCTGCCAGGGTCAGACGGCGCAGCGCATCCTGCAGATCTCCAACGGCCTGAGCTACAGCTGGAGCGCCTCGGCCGCGCCGTGCGCCAAGGTGCGCGACGTGTGGTTCACGCCGACCGACGTGACGGTGGTGCCGCCGGTGGCCACCGCTGCGCCCGAGCAGATCGTGCAGGCCGGCCTGGTGCTCAACCCGGCGCGCACCTACCGCGTCACCGTGAACAACTTCATCGCCACCGGCGGCGATGCCTTCACCACGCTGCTGAGTGGCACCAACGTGCTCGGTGGCGCGCAGGACATCGATGCACTGGTGGCCTACCTGGCCGGCTACAAGGCGCCGGCGGTGCCCTACGACCCGGCCTCGGCGCTGCTGAAGAAGCCGCGCATCGTGCGACTGCCTTGAGCGGCGTGGTCCATCGTCGTACGCTGCTGGTGGCGCTGGCCGCCGGCGGCGCGCAGGCGGCCGCGGCGCAGGCGCTGCCGGGCAGCTTCGAGGCCTGGCGACGCCTGATCGGCGGGCCGCAGGCGGCGGCCGATGAAGCCGAACGCCAGCAATTGCTCGCCGAGGGCGAGGCGCTGCTGCGCGCTGGCCAGGCACAGGCCGCAAAGGACGTCTTCCAGCGCGCCGCGATGCGCATGCACTCGCCGGACACCGAGTGCTCCATCGTGCGTGCCCAGATGCAGGCCGGCTCCTACCGCGAGGCCCTGGCCTTCGGCGCGCATGCAGCGCTGGCGCACCGCGGCTTTGCCGGCGGAGTGGCGTTGTATGCGTGGATGCTGCACGTGGGCGGGCAGTCGATCATCGCGGCCCGCTTGCTGGGCGACGCCGTGCAGCGTGAACCGGGACATCCAGCGCTGCTGGCCGCGCAGGAGGGCTTGCGAACACCGTGGCCTCAGCCGGGCATCGGTCTGCTGGGTGCCCCGCTGCGCGCGGCTCCCTATGCGTATGGTGATGCCAGCGCCTCGCCGTTGCGTTGTGTCGGCACTGGAACGTTGATGCCGGACGGCATCACCGCATGGGTGCCGGCAAGCACGCTCGGGTCTGCGAAGGCGGTCTGGGTGCGCAATGGGCTGGGGGAGACCCGGGCGGCCAGCGCAGTGGGCAGCGCAAGCACCGACGGTCTCGTTCGCCTGCACTTGACGCAGGCCCTGCCGTGGCCGCAGGGGCTGTCGCCGTCGCCCCGGGCACCCTTCGCCGGAAGCCCGCTCGCCGTGGTCGAGTTCGGTGCCAGCGAGGCAGGGGAGGCCACCTGGCCGCAAGTCGTGCAGGGCTTCGCTGGCCGGCGGGGCTCGGACGGCGCTGCGTCCCTCGGTGTCCAGCTTGCGCCGGGTGGTCGCGGCGGCCCGGTGTTCGACCGCGCTGGCAGACTCGTCGGCATGGCAGTCCCAGCAGCGGGTGGGCCGGATCGTCTCCACGCGCTGGCGGTGTCGGGCCAGGCTCCCGAGCGGGACGCAGCGCAGCCCGCTGCCGCCGCAGCGCCCATCGATGCCGTGTACGAATCGGCACTTCGGGTGGCCTTGCAGGTCCTCGTTCCGAGTTCGGCCTGAGTCCGGGGCTGTTGTCATCAAGTTGGCATGGTCGGCGGGCAGCATCGCGCGCTTCGCCTGATGCGCCTGATGCGCCCGATCTCGATGACCCTCTCCCGCCGCCGCTGGCTGGCCGCTGCCGGCACGGCCGCCTGTGCCACCGCCTTGCCCACGCTCGTCCGCGCCCAGCCGAATCCGCGCGCACGCGCTGCGCGGGTCGTGCAACTCGTCGACACCGCTGCCGATCAGCAGGAGCTGGGGCGCGACTACAGCACCGGCTTGCGCGTGGCGTTTGCGGAGGCCTCGCGCAGCGGCGCGCGGCTGCCCGATCTGGTGACCCAGCCTTGTGACGGAACCGCGGCCGGCGCGCAGTCGGCACTGAAGGCGCTGGCCGACGATGCGTCGACGCTGGCGCTGGTTGGCACAGCCGGTGAGCGGCTGGCGGCGCTGGCGGTGGCCGAGACCCAGACGCTGGGTCTCGAAATCGCTCACGTGGCGCCGTGGCTGCCCGACACCCGCTTCGATGCCGACCCCCGAGTGCTGCCCCTGTTCGCCTCGCGCGAGGTGCAACTTCAGCGGGCGCTGAGCAGCCTGGCCAGCGTGGGCATCACCGAGATTGGCGTCGTGCACGGCACGGCACCTGCCGATCGCGTGCTGCTCGGTGCGGTCGCCAGTGCAACGGCGTCGCTGAAGCTGAAGACCCGGTCGCTCGCCGTGCCGGTCGGCGCCGATGCGGCCGAGTTCGCCGCCCGCCTGCCGGCCAGCGCGCCCACGGTGCTGCTGTTTCTCGGCGGTGCGCCCGAACTCGCGGTCTTCACGCGAGGGCTGGAACGCACGGCGGGGCAGCGCTACGTGGTCTGCCTGTCCGACGTGGACGGCGCGCTGCTCGAAGGCCTGCCCAGCGGCAGCAAGGTGCCGCTGATCTTCGCGCAGGTGGTGCCCAACCCGCACTCCAACACGCTGGCCGTCGTGCGACGCTACCGCGCCGCGCTGGCCACGCTGTTCGACGAGGCGCCCGCGCCGCTGAGCCTGGCCGGCTATCTCGCCGGCCGCTATGCGGTCCACCTGCTCGCCGGCGCCGGCGCGGCGCCGGATCGCGCGGGCGTGCTGGCCGCGGCGAAGAAGCGACCGCCGCTGGAGCTCGGCGGCTTCCGCTTCGACTTCACCCAGTCGGCACGCGGCAGCCAGTTCGTTGACCAGACCTTGCGCCGCGGCGATGGGCGGCTGATCGGCTGAGGGGCGCGAGAAGAACCGCCATCAATCCGTCTCGCCCGGGTCATGATCGCGTCACCGCGGTCATCGAGCATGCCGTTCCATGCTGCAAGCCGACCTTCGCCCGGAACCCGATGACGACGATGGCCGCATCCGCGTGCGCACGGTGTGGATCTCGGATCTGCACCTGGGCACGCCGGGATGCCAGGCCCGCGCGCTGCTCGATTTCCTGCGTGACGTGCACTGCGACACGCTGTATCTGGTCGGCGACATCATCGACGGCTGGCAGCTGCGCCGCTCCTGGTACTGGCCGCAGGCCCACAACGACGTGGTGCAGAAGATCCTGCGCAAGGCGCGCAAGGGCACCAAGGTCGTCTTCGTCCCCGGCAACCACGACGAGTTCGCGCGCCGCTACGTGACGCACAACTTCGGCGGCGTGGAGGTGCTGGAGGACTGCATCCACGTCACCGCCGACGGCCGCCGCCTGTGGATCACGCACGGCGACCTGTTCGATGGCGTGATCCAGTGCGCCAGATGGCTCGCCTACACCGGCGACGTGGCCTACGAGTTCGTGCTCAAGCTCAACCGCTGGTTCAACCGCGTGCGCGCGCGCCTGGGGCTGCCGTACTGGAGCCTGTCGCGCTACCTGAAGCTCAAGGTCAAGCGCGCGGTCAGCTACGTCGGCGATTTCGAGGCGGCCGTGGCGCGCGAGGCGCGCAAGCGCGGCGTGCATGGCGTGGTCTGCGGCCATATCCATCACGCCGAAATCCGCGAGATCGACGGCATCCTCTACTGCAACGACGGCGACTGGGTCGAGAGCCTCACCGCCCTCGTCGAATACCACGACGGCCGGCTCGAGATCATCGACCGCGGCGAGATGGTCTGGCGACCCGCGGCGGCGACGGTGCCCGCCGCTTCAACCGCGGGCGAGGTCAGGCCGCCCGCAGAGACGGCGCCGGCGTGAGCGCCGCGGTCGGTGCGCCGAGGCTGCCGCGGCCAATGCCCTGGTACTCGAAGCCGAAGGCCTGGAGCATCGCCGGCTCGAAGAGGTTGCGGCCGTCGAACACCAGGCGCTGGCGCATCAGCTCGCCCAGCCGCTCGAAATCGGGGCTGCGGAACTCACGCCATTCGGTCACCAGCAGCAGCGCATCGGCGCCGCGCGCGGCCTCGTACGGCGTGGCGGCGAGTTCCATGGCCGGGTGGCTCCCGTGGCGGGCGGCGTAGGCCGGCATCGCCACCGGATCGAAGGCGCGGATCCGCGCGCCGCGCGACAGCAGCTCGTCGATGATCACCAGGCTGGGCGCCTCGCGCAGATCGTCGGTGCCCGGCTTGAACGACAGGCCCCACAGCGCGAATACGCGGCCGCGCAAGTCGTCGCCGAAGCGCGCCACCACGCGGTCGGCGAGCAGCCGGCGCTGGCCGTCGTTGACCTGCTGCACGGCGCCCAGCACGGCCATGTCCAGCCCCGACGACTGGCCCATGCGCTGCAGCGCCTTGACGTCCTTCGGGAAACACGAGCCGCCCCAGCCGCAGCCGGCGTAGAGGAAGTGCGTGCCGATGCGCGCATCGCTGCCGATGCCCTGGCGCACCAGCTCGATGTCGGCACCGAGATGTTCGGCCAGCGTGGCCATCTCGTTCATGAAGCTGATGCGGGTGGCGAGCATCGCGTTGGCCACGTATTTCGTCAGCTCGGCGCTGCGCAGGTCCATCAGGAACAGGCGCTCGTGGTTGCGCTGGAAAGGCGCATACAGCGCACGCATCAGCAGCGCGGACTGCTCGTCGTCGGCGCCGACGATGATGCGGTCGGGGCGCATGAAGTCGTCGATCGCCGCGCCTTCCTTCAGGAACTCCGGGTTGGAGACCACGGCGAAGGGCAGCAGCGTGGAGCGCCGGCGCAGCTCGGCCTCGATGGCCTCGCGCACCCGGTCGGCGGTGCCCACCGGCACGGTGCTCTTGTCGACCACCACCTTGTAGTCGCGCATGTGCCGGCCGATGGTCGTGGCGGCGGCGAGCACGTGGTCGAGGTCAGCCGAGCCGTCTTCCGCGGCGGGCGTGCCGACGGCGATGAAGATCAGCGTGCCGTGGGCCACGCCGCGGGCCGCATCGGTGGTGAAGTGCAGGCGGTCGGCCGCGGCGTTGCGCTGCACCAGCTCGGCCAGTCCGGGTTCGTGGATCGGCATCTCGCCGCGATCGAGCGCGGCCACGCGGGCCTCGTCGACATCGACGCAGACCACGCTGTTGCCCATCTCGGCGAGGCAGGCGGCGGTGACGAGGCCGACATAGCCGGCGCCGAAGATGCAGACCTTCATGGAGCGTGTTCCTGCAGTTGCGCCAGCAGCGGCGCGGTCGATGGCACCGAGGCGCGCATCAGCTGCGCCTCGAGGATGTCGGGCAGCTCGAAGACGGCCCGGTTGTTCAGCGCGGCGACGCGCTCGCGATAGCCCGGCAGATCGGCCTGGATCGCCACCACCGCCTGCGGCAGCTGCCTGATCGAGTGCACCACGCGCCCGAGGCCGTGCTGCTCGACCCAGCTCGTGTTGAAGCGCTCCTGCGGCATCGTCCAGGCATTGCGGAAGGTGATCACCGGCAGGCCGCGCTGCACGGCTTCGCTGAGACTGGCCGGGCCGGGCTTGCCGACGAACCAGTCGGACAGCGCCATGAAGCGGCTCACCTCTCGCGTGAAGCCGAGCGCCGCGTGCGGCGCCGAGCGCTGCAGGCGCCGCAGCGCGTGCAGCAGCGGCTCGTTGTGGCCGCAGACGAGGATCAGCTGCACGTCGTCGAGCAGCCGGGCGATGCGCAGCATCTGCATCGAGCCCTGGCCGCCGAACATCACCAGGCCGGTCGGGCGAGAGGGGTCGAGGCCGAGCGTCGCCAGCTCGCGTTCGCGCTCGACGCGGATCGGTGCGTGGAACGACGGATGCAGGATCATCCCGCTGGTCAGCGACAGCTGCTCGTCGCGATAGCCGGCGGCGCGCGCCTGGGCCAGCGCCTCGTCGGTGCCGCAGACGATGTGCTGCGGCAGGCCGGGCTCGATCCAGAAGTGCGGCGGGTGATCCGCCATGTCGGTGAGCACGGTCACGTAGGGCACGCCGGGCAGCGCGCCGTTCAGGGCCTCGCACAGGGCCCGGTTGAAGTTCGGGATCAGCGAGACGACGAGGTCGGGCTCGCTGCGCAGCCAGTGCTGCTGCAGCGTCTTGACCAGCGAGCCGTGCGCCATCCGGATGACGCCCTGCAGCAGCTTGAGCTCCTGCGCCATGCCGAGCGTCCAGCCGCGCGCGAGGCGCTTGTTGTAGAGGTCTTCCGGGTCCATGCCGGTGGCGCGGCGGAAGCGGCCGGCCGGGTCCAGCACCTCGGCGAGATTGACCAGGCGAACGTGCCAGGGCCGCTGCTGCAGCCGGATGGCTTCCTGCAGCGCCAGCGCGGCGGCACGGTGCCCGCCGCCCGCGTTGAAGTAGACGAGGTCGACGGTCTTCATGCCGCGCATCGTCGGCAGCGGCGGTGACGCCGCGGTGAACGCGGTGCGACAGCAGCGTGACGCTCAGTCCGGCATCCGCAGCAGCGCCTCGCCCATGCGGATGCGCAATCCCGGCGCGATACCGGGCGCGAGGGCGAAGCCCGGTGGCGCGAACACGATGATGGTCGAGCCGTGCTCGAACCAGCCGAGTTCCTGTCCCTTGGCCACCGGCTCGTGGCAGGGGATCTCGTTCGGTCCGTCGTAGCGCACGTGCAGGCGCAGGTCGGGTGCGTGCAGGCGCAGGCTGGCCACCAGGATCGCCGCCACCGGCACCAGCGCAAGCGGCTGGCCGCCGTGTGCGAGCCTCAGGCGCAGCACGGCGCGCTCGTTGCGGCAGAACAGGCGCTCGACGCGCCGCAGCGCAATCGGGTTGACGTTCCAGGTGTCGCCGCTGAGGTGGGTGACGTGTTCCAGCGTCGCGTCGTGCGGCGCATGGAAGCGGTGGTACATCGCCGAGGTCAGGCGCAGCGTCACGTAGACGCCGTCGTGGAAGGGCGTGCTGTCCTGCGTCGGGCCGAACAGCTCGGCCATTTCGTACGGAAAGCCCTTGGCCTGGAACAGCGTGGTGCCGCGCACCGGGCCGCACTCGCCGACGATGCCGTCGCAGGGGCTGGCCACCACCTCGCGGCGCATGTCGACCGGCCGGGCGCCCTCGCGCAGCTCGCGCGTGAAGCATTCGTGCAGGCTGGCAAAGCGCTGCTTCTTCGCCTCGGAGAGATCCAGCTCGGTGAAGAGCCGCCACACCGTGATCGACAGCCGCGCGAGGGCGGGGCTCTCGATTCGGCTGAAGCGGCCCATCAGCCGCGTCAAGGCGATGCGCGGCACACGGTTGGTGAGCAGGAAGTTGAGGTCTTCCTGCTGGAAGAAGCGGCGCACGGCGTGCAGGTTCATGAGCTTGTCAATCGATGCTGGTAGATAGGCGTGGTCCGCTACGAACCACACCATGGAAGAAACCTTTGTCCTGTCCGCCGTCGCCCTCGGCCTGCTCGCGTGGAGCCTGCCGGCCGCGCACCGCCGGCTGCAGCTGTCGCGTGCCAAGCACCGCTCGCTGGCCGGCCACGCCCGTATCGCCAAGCGCATCGCCGGGCTGATCCCCGGCTATGCCTACGACGAGGCGCGCTTCTTCGCGGCCGATGGCGCGCCCGACGACGTGGTCGCGCGCCGCCGAGCTGGCTTCCGCCGGCTCGCCGACGAGTTCGCGCGGCGCTGGCCGCTGACGGTGGCGGCCACGGCCGAGGCGCGCGAGGGCCTGTCGGACCTGCAGTTCACCGGCAGCTACCGCGTGCCCTTCCAGTTCAGCCCCTACCTGCGCGAGCACCTGAAGCTCGGCAGCTTCCTGCGCGCCAGCGACGGCGTGATGGTGGAAGACCTCGACGGCAACCGCTTCTTCGACCTGACCGGCTCCTACGGCGTCAACCTGCTCGGCGTCGACACCTACAAGGCCTGCATCGACGAGGCGGTTGTCAGCGCCCGCGCGCTCGGGCCGGTGCTCGGCCAGTACCACCCGGCGCTGCTGGACAACCTGCGCCGGCTGCGCGAGATCTCCGGGCTCGACGAAGTGTCGTTCCACATGTCGGGCACCGAGGCGGTGATGCAGGCCGTGCGGCTGGCGCGTTATCACACGCGGCGCACCCACCTCGTGCGCTTCACCGGCGCCTACCACGGCTGGTGGGAAGACGTGCAGCCAGGACCCGGCAACCCGTTGCCGCCGCGCGAAACCTACACGCTCAAGGACATGGACGAACGCAGCCTGCAGGTGCTGCGCAGCCGGCGCGACATCGCCTGCGTGCTGGTCAATCCGCTGCAGGCGCTGCACCCGAACAGCGCGGCGCCGGGCGATTCGTCGCTGGTGGACAGCGCGCGCCGCGCCGGCTTCGACCGCGCCGCCTACACGGCCTGGTTGAAGCGGCTGCGCGAGGTGTGCAGCGAGCGCGGCATCGTGCTGATCTTCGACGAGGTGTTCGTCGGCTTCCGGCTGGCGCCCGGCGGCGCGCAGGAGTATTTCGGCGTGCGCGCCGACATGGTGACCTACGGCAAGACGCTGGGCGGCGGCGTGCCGGTGGGTGTGGTGTGCGGCCGGCGCGCGCTGATGAAGCGCTACCGCGAGGACCGCCCGGTCGACATCTGCTTCGCGCGCGGCACCTTCAACGCCCACCCCTACGTGATGACCGCCATGCGGGCCTTCCTCCAGCGGCTTGAGAGCCCGCAGGTGCAGGCGTTGTATGCCGGCCTCGATGCGCGCTGGGACGCGCACGCACAGTCGTTCAACGAGGCGCTGGCCGAGGCCGGCGTGCCGGTGCGCGTGGCCCACCTGTCGACGATCTGGACGGTGCTGTACACGCAGCCCTCGCGCTACAACTGGATGTTGCAGTTCTACCTCCGGGAACAGGGCCTCGCGCTGAGCTGGGTGGGCAGCGGCCGGCTGATCTTCAGCCTCGCCTACGGCGACGACGAGGTGGCGGCGGTGCGCGAACGCTTCGTCGCCGCGGCGCGCCGCATGCAGCAGGATGGCTGGTGGTGGCACGACGCGGCGGTGTCCGATCGCAGCATCCGGCGCAGCCTGCTGCGCGAGATGCTGCGCCAGCGCTTCTGAGCCCTGGTGTGAGGCTCAGGGCCGATGCCGCGCATGCGGCATCGGGTCGAGCAGCTCGCCGCGAAGCAGGTGCAGCGGCGCCTTGTGGTACAGCGCGATGTCGTGGAACGGATCGGTCAATATCTTGGCCAGCCAGACGAAGCCGGTGCGGGCGCGGTCCTGCCGCCACAGCTGCGCGATGCGGAAAGCGAGGCCGACGATCGCCAGCGCCAGCCAGGCCGTGCCCACGTCGTGTAGGAAGCCCATGAAGCCCTCGGCCGGCTCGATCAGCCCGAACAGCGAAGGCGCGAACCACAGCACCAGCGGGATCAGCAGCCACACGGCGAGCAGCACCGTCTTGCGGTGCATGTTGTAGCCGACCTTGACGTCTTCCTTGTACTCATCGGTGACCTGGTTCACATGGTCGAAGCCGCGCGGCTCGAAGAAGAAGTGGCCGGACTGCCGGGTGACCATCGAGACGCACCAGCCCACGATGGCGGCCATCGGGGGATCGATGAACAGCAGCACGTACGCGACCACGAAGCTGATCGCGCTGACGAAGTGCAGGCTCTGGTTGATGCGGCTCTGGTGGTAGTAGCGGTGGTCGTCCCAGCGCAGAGTCCGGAGTTCTTCGCGCAGGTCGTGCAGGAATGGTTTCACGTCGTGCCCTCGACAGCGTTGGATGGGGTGACGCGATGGTGACGACGACGCATGAAACGAACGTGACGCCGCGCCTGTCATCGAACCGTCGCGGCACATCGCCACGATGCGCGCATGGATGCAGTGCCCGAAGCCGGTCTCGTCGTCGATCACTTCCCGGCGGCGACACGCTCGATGCGCGTGGCCTGCGTCACCGAGACCTATCCACCGGAGGTGAATGGCGTCTCGCTCACGGTCGCGCGCATGGTCGAGGGCCTGCAGTCTCGCAACCACGACGTCCAGCTGGTGCGCCCGCGCCAGCAGAGCGCGGAAGCGCCCGATCGCGGCGACCGCTTCCACGAAGTGCTGCTGCGCGGCATGCCGATCCCGCGCTACCCGAGTCTGCGCATGGGCATGCCGTCCAAGCGCACATTGGTTCGGCTGTGGACGCTGCAGCGGCCGGACGTGGTGCACATCGCCACCGAAGGGCCGCTGGGCTGGTCGGCCCTGCAGGCGGCGCAGCACCTGAAGCTGCCGGTGTGCTCGGATTTCCGCACCAACTTCCACGCCTACACGCAGCACTACGGCATCGGCTGGCTGCGTAAGCCGATCATGGCCTACCTGCGCAAGTTCCATAACCGCACGCAGTGCACGATGGTGCCCACCGAGGCGCTGCGCCGTGAGCTGCGCGCCGAAGGCTTCGAGCGGCTCGAGGTGGTCAGCCGCGGGGTCGACACGCGGCAGTTCGATCCGGCTCGGCGCAGCGCGGCGCTGCGCGCGCAGTGGGGCGCCGACGACGACACGTTGGTGGTCTGCTGCGTCGGCCGCCTCGCGCGGGAGAAGAATCTCGAGGTGCTGATCGATGCCTTTCGCGGCATCGAACGCCGCATGCCGACGGCCCGCCTGGTGCTGGTGGGCGCCGGCCCGCTGGAAGCCGAGCTTCGCTCGGCCTGCCCGGGGGCCGCGCTGGCGGGCCAGCGCCGCGGCGAAGACCTGGCGGCGCACTATGCGAGCGCCGATCTGTTTCTCTTCCCCAGCCTGACCGAGACCTTCGGCAACGTCACCACCGAGGCGCTGGCCAGTGGCCTGCCGGTCGTGGCCTTCGACTACGCCGCCGCCGCGCAGGTCATCGATCACGAGGTCGACGGGCTGCGCGTGCCCTTCGGCGACAGCGCAGCCTTCGCCGAGGCCGCGCTGTCGCTGGCCTTCGATCCGGCGCGGCGCGAGCGGCTGGGCCTCGCGGCCCGGGCGCGCGCGGTGCAGTTGGACTGGGCAGCGATCGTGCAGCGCTTCGAGGCCGTGCTGACCGACGTGATCCGCCAGGCGGCGCACGAGCAGGGCGTGGCGGGCGCCGCGCCGGCGCGGCTGCCGGCCTGAGCCCCACTCAGGCGGGCGAGGCCCGGCGCGAGCGGTACATCAGCGCCGCGATGGCCAGCGCCAGCAAGCCACCGAAGCCCCCCATCAGCGGCACGATCGGCAGCTCGAGTGCGACCAGGCCGGCATAGGCTGCGAGCATCGCCAGGATGCTGGCGTTCTCGTTGAAGCCCTGCACGGCGATCGAGCGGCCGGCGGTGAGCAGCTCGCAGCCGCGGTGCTGCAGCAGCGCATTCAAGGGCACGACCATCAGCCCGCCCACCGCACCGGCCAGCAGCAGCATCGGCACTGCCAGCCACAGGCTGCGCGTGCTCGCCACCACCGGCAGCAGCAGGCCGAGCAGCACGCCGAAGACCAGCATGCGGCGCGCATCGGCCAGTGCCACGAACCGGCCTGCGAGCGCGGCACCGGCGACCACGCCCACCGCCACCGCGGCCTGCAGGTAGCTGGCCTGGTGCAGCGGCAGGCCCAGCTGCTCCTGGGCCCAGCGCAGCACCACGAACTGCAGCGTCGCGCCGGCGCCCCAGAACAGCGTGGTCGCGGCCAGCGACAGCCCGCCCAGCGGATCGCGCCACAGGGTGGCATTGCCGGCGCGGAAGTCGCGCAGCAGCGCCAGCGGATGGATGGAGCGTCGCGCATAACGCGCGCCGCTGTCGGGAATGCCGACGTTCAGCCAGGCGGCCGCGGCATAGACGGCCAGCAGCAAGTGCAGCGCCGAGAGGCCGTGCGCGGCCAGCCCCGAGACCGCCGGGCTGACCAGCACGCCGCCCGCCACCGTGCCGAGCAGCACCGCGCAGACCACGGTGACCTCCAGCCAGCCGTTGGCGGCCACCAGCTGCTGCGGCGCCACCAGCTCGGTGACCAGCCCGTATTTCGCCGGTGCATAGGCGGCCGCGCCGAAGCCCACCACCACGAAGGCGGCGATCGGGTTGACGCCGGCCATCAGCGCCAGCACGCCCAGCACCTTGACGCCGTTCATCCAGGCCATCAGCCGCGCTTTCGGAAAGGCATCGGCCAGCGGCCCGACCACCGGCGCGAGGACCACGTACGACAGCGTGAAACCGAACTTCAGCAGCGGTGCCCACCAGGCCGGTGCGCCGGCGCGCTGCAGCAGCGCCATCGTGACGATGAGCAAGGCGTTGTCGGCCAGCGCGGAGAAGAACTGCGCGGCGATCAGCCGGTGAAAGCCTGCGGGCAGCGATGGCGCCGGCACCTCAGCGGTGGCCGGCCAGGTTCCAGGCCTTCAGCGCCCGCAGCAGCGGCCGCTTCTTCGCCTGGTGACTCTGCATGCGCCGCAGCACGTCGTCGAGCGTGCGCAGCGCATCGAGGATGTGGGCGCCCTTGTTGAGCATCACGCACTCGGCGCGTTCGCCCATCGCCGCATCGGTGATCTCGGCGCGCGAGGCCAGGCCGCGCTTCGCCAGCGATTCCAGCACCTGCGTGGCCCAGACCACCGGCATGTGCGCCGCCTCGCAGGCCCAGAGGATCTCCTCCTGCACCTCGGCCATGCGCTCGAAGCCGCATTCCACGGCGAGATCGCCGCGGGCGATCATCACGCCGGCGGCGTTGGCCGCCATCGCCGCGAACAGCAGCTCGGGCAGGTGCTCGAAGCCGCGCCGGGTCTCGATCTTCAGCATGATGGCCAGCGCCTCGCCGCCGCGCGCTGCGAGTTCGGCGCGCAGCATGCGCACGTCGGCGGCGTCCTGCACGAACGACAAGCCGACGATGTCGGCATGGCGCGCGGCCACGTCGAGGTCCTCGCGGTCCTTCGCCGTCAGGGCCGGCAGCGCCAGGCCGCTGTCGGGCAGGTTGATGCCCTTGTCGGCGAGCAGGTCGAAGCCGTCGTCGGGTCCATCGGTGATCTCGACGTCGACACCGCGCGCCGCCACGCGGCGGATCACGCCGCCGATGCGGCCATCGTCGAACCAGACCCGCTCGCCCTTGCGCACCTGGTCGAGCACTTCGGGCAGCGTGCAGGCCACGCTGGCCGGCACCACGCGGCGTTCGTGCTCGCCGTGGCTGGCGCCGTGGCCGAGGCCGTCGCGGGTCAGGCGCAACGTGTCGCCGCGGAACAGGCGGATCCGCCCCTGCGCGGGCGGCAGGCCGTGCACCGGCGTGTCCGGCGTCGGCACGTCGCGGCCGCGCAGGCGCAGCCAGGTGTCGGCCGTCAGGTAGGCGGTCTGCCGGCACTCCAGCAGCACGGCACCGGCGCGCTCGTCGATCACTGTCATGCGCCGGTCGGCCGCGCGGGCGTCGACGAAATCGATGCGGTCGCCGGCGCGCAGCTGCTCCAGCCACAGCGGATCGACCTCGATCACCGCGCCGGCGCCGAACACCGGCACGCGGCTGCCCACGGCACGCAGCCCGACCAGGGCCGGCTCGGTGAGCTGGCCGTAGTCGTCGCGGCGCGGCTTGATCTTCAGCACCGCCGCTCCGGCGGCGATCGCGCCGGTGCGGATCTTCGGGCCGGCCAAGTCCATCAGCACCTTCACCGTGCGGCCGCTGGCGGCGGCGGCGCGCCGCACGTGCGAAGCCATCGCCATCCAGGCCGAGGCGTCGTCGTGCGCGCAATTGATGCGTGCCACGTCCATGCCGCCATGCACCAGGGCGCCGACCAGCGCGGCATCGTGCGCGGCGCTGGAGGGCAGGGTGACCATGATGCGCACGTCGCGGCCGGCCGGTGCCGCGCCGAACAATGCCTCGGTGCTGTGTTCAAGCTGGCGGCGGCCGGAGCCGAAACCGGCGGGTTCCTCGCCCGACTGGTTCTGCCATGGGCGGCCGGTGAGCACATGCAGAAGGCCGAGCACCTTGTCGAGGTTGGCCAGTACGTGGGTCTCGCTGCGGCCCAGAGACGACAGGCCCAGCCGCGCCAGCCGCTCCTGCAGGCCGCGCAGGTCGCTGCCGCGCAGCGCGAGGTAGTGCGCCAGGTTGCGCGCGCTGGCACTGCGATCGGGGCCGGTCTCGGCGATCCAGGCGGCAAGCTGCTGCTCGTGGGCCAGCATGGTCCGCCGCAAGGCGAGCAACTCGTCGATCAGCGCGTGGCAGGCCGGGGCATCCCAGGCGCTGCCGGCCGGTGCCGCCTGCACGGCCGGATCCATCAGCATGTCCATGCGCGCGAGTCTGAGCGGCGCATGTGGCAGCCGTGTGACGCCGTGCAATCGTATAAACTGTATAAACGATTTATACGAAAGGAGCCGATTTCATGGCCACCCGCAGCACTCCCGCCAAGACCCAACCTGCCACGAAGAAGGCGGCCGCCCCGGCGAAGAAGCCGGCCGCGCCGGCCAAGAAGCCCGCGCCGGCCGCCAAGCCCCCGGCGCCTGTCGCCAAACCGGTCGCAAAGCCCGCGGCCGCGCCCGCCGCGGCGAAAGATCCCAAGGTCAAGGCCAAGCTCGTGCGCGACAGCTTCACGATGCCGCAGACCGACTTTGCGCTGATCGGCGCACTCAAGGAGCGGGCCATCGGCTTCAAGCGCCCGGCCAAGAAGAGCGAGCTGCTGCGCGCCGGCCTGCAGGCGCTGGCCGGCCTCAACGACACCGCGCTCAAGGCCGCGCTCGATGCGCTGGCCCCGCTGAAGCCGGGCCGCCCGAAGAAGGGCGACTGAGGCCTCGCGCCGCGGCCGGCTCAATCGCCGGACGGGGCGAAGGCCCAGCCATGTTCGGCCAGGCGCTGGTCGACTTCCGCTTCCGCGGCCAGCCAGTCGTCGAGGTCGCCGCCCGGCCCGAAGCCGCGGGCCTGGGCCCGGAAGTAGGCGGCTTTGGCGATCAGTTCATGGCGACGCCCGGGCGGGAATCCGCCGAGCTCGGCGGACACCGACAGGTCGATCTGTGCACCGGGATTCATGGTCATGGCGAGACTCCGAGGGGTGTGATCGGGCTGTAGGTCGCCGGCCCAGGCGGCGCGTCGAATGCCGCGTGCGCGGCCCGAGTTCGCACGACCTGCTGCCACTGCCGTGCATCGAAACGCAAGGCGGCGATGCCCGCGCTGGGCAGGTGGGTGATCCGCGTCGTCAGATGCCGGCCGAGGTCGGCCAGCTCGGGGTTGTGGCCGACCACGGCCACGTGGGCGAGCCTGTCGTCCAGCGCAGCGATGGCGTCGAGCAGGCGGCGCGAGCCGCCTTCGTAGAGCCTGTCGTCGATCGCGATCCTGTCGGCGCCCAGGCCGAGCGCCTCGGCCAGCACGCGCGCGGTGGTCAGCGCACGAAGCGCCGGGCTGGACACGATCCACTCGAGCTGCGAGCCGTGCTCGCGGGCATGGCGCGCCAGCCAGCGAAGTTCACGTTCGCCGCGCGCGTCGACCGGCCGGAAGCGGTCGGCGAGCGACATGTCGTCGCAGCCGGAACTGGCGTGGCGAACCAGCAGCAGGGATTTCATGGCGCCCAGTGTTGGGGCGTCCCGTGACACTCATGTGGCGGAGGCGGGGCCGGAAGCGCCGGACCTTGAGCAGGCGCAATCAAGGTGTGCGTGATCCGTCGATCGACCGCCACCAGCCCTCCAGTGCCGCCACCGCCTGGGCCAGTGACTCGTCGTTGACGATGCGCAGGTCCGCCGCGGCCGGTGCCGCCTGCCGCAGCAGGCGGGCGGCCCGGCCATCGGCATCCTCGCGCGAGCGATCGTTCAGGCGCTGCCGGCGCAGCGCGGCGGGCGCCTCGATCTCGATCACGCGAGCCGCCGGGGCGCTGACGCGCAAGGCGGCCAGGTGCTCGCGCGAACCGTTCATCACCACCCAGCCACCGGTGGCCAGGGCCGCCAGCTCGGAGTGCCGAACGCCGTAATCCAGGCCATGCGCCTGCCAGTGGAAGGCGAAGGCGCCGGCGTCGCGCAGCGCGGCAAAGGCCGCAGCGCCCAGGCTTTCGTGGGCCTCGTGAACATCGGCCGGCCGGGTGATGGTGCGCCGCGCGCGGTGTGGCCGGGCCACCGGCGGCAGCTGCTGCAGCCAGGCGGTGATCACGCTGTCCTTGCCGGCGCCGGAGGGCCCGACGATCACCAGCAGACGGTGCGATGCTTCGGCCAGCGTCGTCATGACGATGCCAGCGCAAAGCGGTGGCGCAGCTCGAACGGTGCGCCGGGCGCGGGCTCGACGAAGACGCACAGCGCGTCGCATCGCAGCGGCTCGGCCAGGGCCGGTGCGAAGTGTGCCTGCGCCGTGGCCCGCAGCATCTCGATCTGGCTTTGCGGCCAGTCGGCGATGCTGTCGCTGAGTGTCATGTGAAAGCGCCAGTCGTCCAGCACGTGGGCATAGCCATAGTGGTCGATCTGGTCGAGCTGCCGCTCGCTCATGCCGGGCTGCGACTGGCGCTCTCGTTCCTGCGGAGTCAGCGGCGCACGCCAGCGGTCGAGCCGCAGCACACAATCGTCGGCCAGCCGGCGCAGCGGATGGTTCGCGTCGAGCGGTTCGACGGGCGACAGCGCCAGGAAGTCGGCGATGCGCGACACCTGCAGCGCCGGCATCTCGAAGGCAGGATGGCCGGCGGCCAGCGTCGCCACCGCGTCGAGCCAGCGGTCTTCGCTGGCCCCTTCGTGCAGCCGCATCGGCGCCTTCAGCGTGGCATGCCAGCCGTAGCGCCACGGCGAGCGCACGGCCTCGCTGGTGGGCGGAGGCGCCGGCACGCGGCGCGCGTCGCGGCCGAGCCAGCTGCAGCCGGCCAGCCACAGCGGGTGCTCCGGCGCGGGGGCGAAGTAGACGGCATGGCGCCAGGCGGTGCGCTCGCTCATGCGTCGTGGGCCACGCTGAGTTGCACGGCATCGGCGGCAAACAACGTGCGGCCGGCCTCGACCGGCACGCCCTCGCTGTCGACGCTGACGAACTGCACCACCAGCACCGGCTCGGTCGCCGCGCGGGCGAGGGCATCCGCCTCGGGCGCGGTCGGCAGCCGGCACGAGACGGTGCTGGTCGCGCGCTGATAGTCGACCACGCCGAGCCGGCGCAGCGCTGCGGTGATCGAGCCGGTGTCTGCGAACATCTCGGCAATGCCGCGCAGCCGGGGGCTCGGGTAGACCGTCGTGCTCAGCCCGATCGGGCGGCCGCGCACCGCGGCGCGGGTGTAAAGCACCTCGACCTTGTCGCGTGCGCCCAGGCGCAACGCCGCTGCCCACTCGCCGGCAGTGACGCATTGGTGCCCCAGCAACTGGCGCTGCGCGCGCTCACCCGCTTCGGCCAGGTTCTCCGTCATTCGCGTGCGGCGCTTCAGCGCGTAATCGAGCACGAGCTCGCGCACATACGTGCCGCGACCCTGCACCACGCGCAGGTGGCCTTCGTGCACCAGCTGACGCACCGCCTGGCGCAGCGTGTGCCGGTGTACTTCGAAGCGCTCGGCCAGCTGCGATTCGTTGGGCAGGCGCACGCCGGGCGCAAAGCGGCCGGTGGCGATGTCGTCGCGCAGCGCAGCGGCAATCTGCGCCCAGCGGGCGACGTTGGCGACACCGTCGTCGCGGGAGATTGAAGGGTCGATCGTGTCGTGAAGCATGGTCAATAAACTGTCACGGGGCGTGCGGATACTGCCCGGCATCCTGAGTCGTCTAGATGACATCCGCATGACCGATCCAGTTTCTGCCACCTCACAGCAGCGCGCCGACTGGCTGCGCGTGCTGGCGCGGTCCCATGCCGACGAGCTCGAGCGCTTCGCCGCGCCGGTGCTGGCGGACTACCGCTTCGAGACGCTGCGCGCGCCCGAGGTCGGCCTGACGATGGTGCGGGCGCGCATCGGCAACCGCGGCGACCGCTTCAATCTCGGCGAGGCCACGCTGACGCGCTGCGCGGTGCGCCACCGCGGCAGCGACGGGCGGGTCTCGGTCGGCTCGGGCCATGTGCTCGGCCGCAACGAGCGCCAGGCCGAGCGGATCGCCCAGCTCGACGCGCTGCTGCAGCGCGACGACCTGCGCCCGCTGCTGATGCGCGACCTCGTCGAGCCACTGCGTCGCGCCCGCCTCGAGCGCGATCAGGCCGAGCGTGCGCGTGCCGAGGCCAGCCGCGTGCGCTTCTTCGCCCTGCAGCCGGAGACGGCCTCGTGAGCGCCGTGCTCGCCGAACTGGGCCGCGGCTTTGCGCAGCCGGTGCACGACGCACAGCAGGTCTTCCGCGCGGTGCTGGAGGCGATGTCGCGCCCGGGCCGCATCCAGGCCCTGCCTGCGGCTGTGCTGGATCCGCTCGAGACGCCGGCGCTCGGCCGCGCCACCACGGCCGTGCTGCTGACACTGCTCGATGCCGAGACGCGCCTGTGGCTGCATCCCTCGCTGCGCAGCGAGGCGGCGAGGGCCTACCTCCAGTTCCACACCGGCGTGATGCAGGCGGATGACGCGGCTCGAGCCGGCTTTGCCATCATCGAGGCCGATCATGCCACGCCCGCGCTGTGGCAGGCGTTGCCGAGCGGCAGCGATGCGGTGCCGCAGGACGGTGCCACCCTGATCGTCGAAGTGCCGTCGCTCGACGAGGGCTTGACGCTGAGCCTGAGCGGCCCTGGGGTGGAAACGGTGCAGCCGCTGCGCGTGGCCGGTCTGCATGCCGGCTTCTGGCAGGCGCGGCGCCAGATGGAAGCAAGCTTCCCGCTCGGCATCGAGCTGATCCTCACCTGCGGCGACCGGCTCGCCGCGCTGCCGCGCAGCACGCGCGTGTCGCTGGAGGGCTGACGCATGTACATCGCCGTCAAGGGGGGCGAACAGGCGATCGCCGCGTCCCTCCAGCTGCTGGCGCAGGCGCGCCGCGGCGACCCGGCCGTGCCGGAGCTGCAAGCGCCGCAGCTGCGCGAGCAGCTGCGCCTGCTGGTCGACCGCGTGATGGCCGAAGCCTCGCTCTACGACCCCGACCTCGCCGCGCTGGCGCTGAAGCAGGCACGGGGCGATACCACCGAGGCGGTCTTCCTGCTGCGCGCCTACCGCACCACGCTGCCGCGCTGGGGCTTCAGCGAGCCGGTGGACACGACCCGCATGCGGGTGCAGCGCCGCGTCTCGGCCATCTTCAAGGACGTGCCCGGCGGCCAGCTGCTCGGCCCGAGCTTCGACTACACGCAGCGCCTGCTCGATTTCGAGCTGGCGGGAGCGGGCGGTCCGTTCCAGGCCGTGGCGCCGGTGGCGGTGGCCGACGACAAGGCCGAGGCATTGCCCAGCCCGATCGACGAGCTGGCCGCGCAGGGCCTGATCGAGCCGTGCGAGCCGAGCGACGGCGACCCCGAGCCACCCGACATCACACGCGATCCTCCGGCCCACCCGCTGCCGCGCAGCGCCCGGCTGCAGATGCTGGCGCGCGCCGACGAAGGCTGGGTGCTGGGCATGGGCTACTCCACGCAGCGCGGCTACGCCTACACTCACCCCTTCGCCGGCGAGATCCGCTTCGGCGCGGTGCCGCTGGAGATCGTGCCCGACGAACTCGGCTTTGCCATCGAGATCGGCGAGGTCGAGCTGACCGACTGCCAGATGGTCAACCAGTTCGCCGGCAGCGCCACGCAGCCGCCGCAGTTCACCCGCGGCCAGGGCCTGGTGTTCGGCCACGGCGAGCGCAAGGCGATGGCGATGTCGCTGGTCGACCGCG